>Ga0065711_1004723_pt1 | contig 45337 bp, 21 predicted proteins | sample Hoacrofraction12_FD_59098 | JGI IMG/M metagenome (GOLD analysis project Ga0065711, IMG submission 59098) | Hoatzin crop microbial communities from Cojedes, Venezuela - Epithelial fraction 12 v2 (version 2) | ecosystem: Host-associated > Birds > Digestive system > Esophagus > Crop | place... | reverse complement strand
CTGCGCGGGCTCTTGGGGTGGCTGTTACGGAGAAGCGGGCGGTGGCGCACGGAGCGCAGCCCCCCGCCGGTGCGCGGCCTCCTGCTGTGTGCTGCGCGGTACCGGACCCTGCCCCGGCTCCTGCGGGGCTTCCCTGGGGCCAGGCCGCTGCCGACGCTCCTCTCACACTATCACAATTACCGTCATTTTACGTAGACTAGGCAAACGTTAAAAAACCTGCCCCCTTGCCCAGGCCGCGAGGCTCAGGAGGGTTACCGCTGCAGGCCTGCCGTCGCGCGCGCCGCTGGGACGTGGGCTGCTTGTCTGGGGAGCACTTACACGCGCGCATTCTCTTTTTTCAAAAGTTTAAAGGTTCATTAGTTACCAAACACGCCTCCGTTTTCACTATCCAGAGCAATCTCAAGTGTTATTGCGCAGCCTCCCTTTACGTTGTACTTTACAGTCAACTGGCGTCTTTACAGGGTATTAAAATAAAATATTCTCGTGTCTGTAGCCCCCTCGGCACAGAAGTGTTTTTCCTTCAGTTCCCTGTTTACCTCACTAACAGGGGTCAGACTACACCTGCTGTAACACAGTGACACTTCAACTGACAAACACTAAAAACTCTTTCTGGCTGGAAACGCACACTCTGTGCTGCAAAAGTAGCTCAGAGTTAGTGATGAACAAACAACAACTTTTGTACAAATGATTAACCAAAACAGCACTTTTTTAAGATGTTTGAAAGTTTATTCATAGTAGAAATTTCAGTTTCTTTTGAAGACTACAAAACCTGCCATTAAACAGGAGTACAAGCAATGATATCTTTCCAGAACTGTTCATAGTTACATCTGGAACAGTTCTAATTACACATTAATAGCATGATTGGAACATTTCCTAGGTCAGACTCTGAATAAAACAATCAATTAAAGTATTCAGTACATTTTTTTTTTTAACTAGCATTTCAGTTCTGTGACAGCAGTGCCAAGCATCTAACAGATGCCATTGTAATGGTCTAGAACAAGGTACAATACCACTGATTTCCTGGAACAGTACCTTAGACTCACTTACACGCCGTGCTGAGAAAACTAGTATAAAGTGTGATTGTATAGAATTGTAGAAAAATATTTTATCTGTGATTTTGTCATTTTTTAAAAACGTTTTAAGTAGATTTTCCCCCCCCTCCCCCAGCTAGGTCGCAAAATAATTACATCCCTCATAAGTACACCTTCCCTTTGATTAGGTCAAGAGTATCAAGATAAAGCTAATCATTTACATCATTTTCATAAGTGTAAATTCATCTATTAACCATTGCTGCTTACTAAGGACCAGCATAGTTTGAATCCTTTCCTTCCAATAATAGAAAAGCACAGCTTTAGTTGGTACACCACATTTACAAAAGCAAAACACACAGAAAAAAATCCCAGACACATAAGTATATTTTCTTATGCCTTTTCTCTTTAGAAAAAAAGTTTTAAATATATTCTTTGAAAAACTCCAACTTTCACTCAATGTTTATGAATAAAGACCTTTGTCCTTACTGGATACAGATGGCATTTACTGAGTATTGCAACTACGCTCTTCCCTCTGGTCTCTCATGCTCTCAATGGTAACTTCATGCTAAAAAAAACCCCTAACCCTGGCCTCCATATAGAGAATTCACCTGTATCCGCTGTTGTCCTTTTCATGCTCCATGACTCTGTATCCTGGAGTCACCTGCTACGCTTTGCAGACCAAGCAGCAGTCCAGCAATGAATTTACGGTGTGTCATATATACTCATTTTCTAATTGAAAGGTGCTGGGATTCAAAGAAGCGTTATTTGGATTTCCTTACAGCTTCTAGTAACTGCAGGTACAAAACCATAAAAATACGTGTGAAAGTTGTGAACATGGATCCAAAACAGGGGGTAAGGTACATAAAACCACGTAAGTCCAGCCTGTAGAATATACCGCTTGCATAGATGGACCTTTTACACCTTGGTTTAGAAAGAAACTTAAAAATATACTGGATCTAGACTCCAACACGTTCGAGTTTGCATGTGCTACACCGCCCTGTTTTATGTTCAGCTGATGCTGCTACACACACGACATAGTAGCAACATCTGTGAAGTCCAGACTGAATTAACAGCTTACTGGAGAATGTAGATACATAAAATGTAGCAGTTAACTTTGCTTCACTATATGGCTAACGACCAGCGAGCTTGAGGGCCACAAAATACAGCTAAAATAAAACTACTGAAAGTACTTTTATATTATTTTAACATGGATATTGCCAATAGTGAGGCAGCTCAACACTTCCTCCTTTTGGTCTGTCCTTTGCCAGGTACCGATATACACACACTGAGAACACGTGGGAAATTCTTTCCTGAACTGAAATGCTATTCCTGACGCACTGGCAAGTACTGCCATCCCTTTATTTCAACAGTATCAGTTTTATATCTTGTTTGTTGACTAGGTAAGACTATCTTCAGATTAACACATTTAAAAGCTGCTCCAGAAGGTACAGTTTCTAGATTTTTATAAGCCTGACAAAATCGCTCACGGAGCTGAAAATACATTTTCTGAAAGGTAAGGTTTTAGTCTGGAACTGCAGACACTGTCAAAGGAAAATTAAAATGGCCTTTTTCTGCCTCTAATTAAAGACGTTTCTTGAAGGAAGGGTAGATGCATCTGCTCAGCTAACGGGAACTTTAATGACAGAGCACCAAGTAAGGGAAAAATGCCAGTTACGTGGAAGAGCTGTGTATTCAAATTTCTGAGATCTATGGTAATTTAAGAATTCTTGTCCATAAAACCAATTCCTTAATAATTATATGATGGATTAAATACTTAACAGATTTTTAAGGCAAATAAAAGTGGGATCCTTTGCAAGTCTAACAAAGGAAGCTTCCCCAAGGAACTTGGAAAAACTTGTGGCAGAAGGAACACTCACATTCATTTAGAGCAAATCTGGTGTCATAAACATGATTCTCCCTTTCAACAAACCTCTGATGATTTCAGGGAAATCAGCAAAATAATCACCATAAAAGAAATTTAATACCACTAAATCATGAAAATACCTTCTTACGCGAAACACAAAATTGCACCTCTAGTTTTTAAATTGTATTGTTCGCATAGAGCTGTTCACCCAGATCCATATTTATTAAAGCTGGAATTCCCAATAGCCATTTTCATATCTGGAACGAGTTGATGTAGCACATCATTTTGGCGGAGTGGGACACTCACTGAATTCAAACACATTGCAGTGCACCTTCGCATGTGGGCAATTTGATATTTCAAGACTAGCAATCAAAATGTGCCTTTAATTACTCAAGACACCGAGAGGCTGAGTTTATATTAGTATTTAAAATGAGTCTTTCACCCTCATTACAAACTTGCTTCCATATGGGAAAAAAGAACACCCACTCTTAACAGCTTTGTCTTACCTGACTGGGACAATACTATTGTCATGGTAAATTATAATGACCCTTTTCTAACCCCTCACAGATCCGGATGATTCTCCTCTTGTTTTGCTTTGGATGTCAATTAAGATTATCAGAAAATAACTGATGGAACATTAGATTCATGAGTTTTGAAACTGCACTGAATGCAGTTTAAACCTACTTTTTGCACGCTTCTGCTTATTAGCAGACAATATGTTTTGCTTTATCTTCAATGTTGCCTTCCTTCTATAATGCCAACATTCACTGAACAAATCCTTTGCAGCTTAAATAAAAGTCACAAAATAGAGATATTAACAGTGGGTTATAAGAATAAACAATGTAGAAATGTCCTCTATCAGAAAGTATTTAGCAATGATTCCTGAGTCCAGAGATTAGATGGGAGAGAATAAAAGGGAGGGGGAACAAAAGACAGAGTAAAATATGGAGAAAGTTATCTTTTCTCTGGGTTATATTACCTATTGTATATATAGTATAGTGAGAGATCCACTGTTTAAATTTTGAATACTATAAACAGTATCCTGATTTTCATAATATGACATGCAGTGTCAAAAACATGGAAATGTAGAAAAGACATAGGCAAGGAGAAATACATATTCATAGTATTACATTCAATAGCTGTTTAACAGTCAGGCTTCTTTTAGAGCTGTTCAACAATAGTGATTAATCCAGGTGAACTGTTTAATCAGACTTAATTGTCAAAGTGATTAATAATATCTAAGTAACACAAGGCATGTATACATTAAAGAAAACAGCACGGAAATGTACTGCTTGTGACTGTTTACAAAAACATACAAAATGTTGGATGGCACAAAGTATATAGTGCTAATATAAACAGATTGTTTAAGCTAAGTGCTTAACATAAACTGTCCATCTCTACCTGTAACAAAGAATATTTTAGGGGACAAAAAAATATTCCTTATAAAAATAATGCTATGTGGTGCAGAGTGCTTTATTCAGTGTATTTTTGACAGAGGTGGCATTCGTAATTCTTCTGGTTTATTCAGTCGTGCACATGATCGTTTTCCTCATGTTTCCACTTGTCACTCCGTTTGAAGCTCCAGTAAGATCAGTAACTTGCCATCAACAGTTTAAAGCGAGAATAGATGAAAGCAGTAGCAGCAGCAGGAGCAGCAGCATTATAGGTACCAGCTGGGACAGAGTGTGCTTGCAGGTATCTGTCAGATATGTGCTACCTGTCGCCATGATTTGTGCTATCATCTTATGTCATGGTACCAAGTATCTGGTTGAGGTCACTTCACAGGGCTGTTGAGGTAATTTTTTTTATACCTCTTCTCTGAGCAAGAGTAGAACGGCCGACTGGCTCCAAAACCGGTGACTGGTTACGATTCAAAGCAGAGTAAGTTGCTGCCATTGCACCCTGTGAGGCAGAGGGAAAAAAACCCAAGAAGAGTACGTTGTGACTGACACGCACACTAGAGATCACACGGCGCTAAGTGCCAGAGATTCTGAACAAGATTCAACTTCCCGTCTACTTTCATCGACAAACCAGAAACCCACCACTGCATCACTCCAATACCAGCAGTGTTAGGAGTGAGTGTTTTTTAGGGTAATAAATAGTGTTCAGATCAACCTAAAGCAATTTTCCTTGCTTAAAAAGTCAAACCCAGAAGGTACAAGATAGATTGCTAAATTAAGTTCTCTCTCCATGCTTTGTGAAATAGTTCGGGAATGAAATCCCATCGGTAGGCTGTCTCTGCTTATCACTTACATAAACTTTACAGTTTTCAACAAAATATTCAAAAATTGTCCACTTTATTCAGCACATGAAGATTTGTTTAAAAAAAAAAAAGTTGTGAGTGGTGGGATCAGAACTTCCCTCTCTTTCCACTTGTGGTTTTGGATGCTATAAATTTCTAATAGCTGGCTCAAAGAGAGCGTTAATTGTATTTTTCAGATCCCTTTTATGTTGCACGACAGAGATTCTTGGATGTAGGACTGAAGGCAGGGTGGAATACAGAGGAGTAGAATTCAATTATTTTTGATTTTCTCTGCTTGTTCAAAGTGAAAAAGTTTATCAGGGTCAAAACCAGAATGTGTTTCAGACAGTGCAGAACACTACGATACCATATTAATTAATACTGCCTTTTGGACTTATTTTTAGCTGTGATCATGAAGTATACTGTTTTCTTTTAGTCACTGACAATTAACCTCCTCTGAAGCTGTAATATTAGCCAAACTATTTTTCAGCTCCCCTGTAGTCACCTGACAGCATTTTTCACTATCAGAAGAATGATTTCCTCTATGCTGGTTTCTGAAGGCACTTAAGTCTCTCTGTCTAAGTAAGTCCAATGAATGTCAAACCTAAGAAAATGAAAGTCTTTTTCAAATGTATTAAGATTTATTCTCCATGAGTGGGTTCTTATGAAATCCTATCACATATTACAAGTTCGCTTTATGGCTTAGTGCAACTTGCAGTCATAGCAACTTTTAAATAGTATTTAGAGGAAACACATGCTATGGTAACTTTAAAAAAAAAAATCGTTTTTTTTTTTACACTAATTTTGGCTACATGGCAAGCTGACCAAATATCTACTTACCTTCACTAGATGGGGAGCATCCTGCCTGTTCAGCTGGTATTGAGGCAACTGGTCACAGTGAACTATCCAGGGGTGACTAAGAACTTGGGCTGCAGTCAATCTTTGATGTGGGTCAACATGAAGCATTTTTGAAACAAGGTCCTGCCAATAATACACAAAGAGGCAACGTCAATAACAGTAAAACTGCAGCTTTAAAACAGATTATAGTTCAAAATTGAAGATTTTTGCGTATAAGAATATGTTCATAATGTCAGTTTGAAAGAGCTGAAAAACTGCCCAGCAATGCTAACACTGTATCTTTTAATTACTTAATGGATGTTTGGTAACACAACAGGAGGGTATCCAATTCAGTGAGGCAAAATACACAAACATAAAAATATGTAGATTGGGCTACAGCAGACACCTCACTATGCCAGTATTTTATTTTTAACAATGACAAAAAGCAGATATATAGGAAATGAGTATTGAAAAAGGAACAATTAAGAAAATAGAGATGATCCTTTGCTTTGCATGACTTCCCAGTCTCTAACAATCTTTCAAGAACTGTGCAAGTTGTAGGTTGAATTTTAGTGCTCCTGCTGGCCATATATGTAACCTCAGTGATTTTTACCTCATACTCTCTGAACTCATTTTGCTGCTTATATTTTTGTTTCTCCACCCTTCTTAAACACTTTTCACAGTTGTTTCACAATTAAGTTGTGAACCTCTTGAACAGATATTTAATTTTGTTTGGTTTTTAATTTCTGCAGAATATATTAATTGAACAATTCCCAATTTCCCTAATAAAATCATCATATGAGAAAAAAGGAATTAGTTTTTCCTTCTTTGTATCATCAGTGAAATGATCTCTTTTGTCTGTCGTATCAGTCAGCTCTGCTGAGATGAAACACCGTATTCTATTTACTCTCTTTACATCAATATCGGAACAGATTTTCACCTTTGTTTTGGTACATCCTTTTCGACCACCTTTTCAACTTCTATCTTTTTCAAATTATCATAGTGAGAATTGCATACAACACTCAAGATGTTCAAAACAAATTTATACAGCAGTATAATATTTTATAGATAACTTTAGATATCAGTCAATATGGGTAAACTATAAATAAGATTTCTACATAAGCAATTACCAGTGTGTTGTCCCAAAACTGCAATCGTTCACCCAGTGTGCAGTACACCAATATACCCACAGAGCAGAGGTATTGTCTTTATTGCATATTTGCGCAGATATGGGTGCTAGGTGATAATTTCACAAAGCTAGCACACTGCTTGGCAGAGTCACAAGGACTATATACTCTTACAAAAATAAAGAAATTACTCATTACGTTCTGTCTGGTTCATTGTGTTACATGATTATCTTAGAGGTATACTCCTTCCTTTCTTACTTGTGCTCACAAGCTGGGGGGGTTCAGTCTTTTTGGTTCTGAAATGAGTCGGTGGTCATGATGTCCCCCTGCTGCCTTTACCTTTTTCCTAGTTACTCTAGATCTTTGTTAACTTCATGCTTTGTTGGCAGTCATCCAGCTTTCAGCACCTTCTGAGCTGGATGTTCCCCTTTTATCAGTCTGTTAGCTCCTCTTCAAGGGCATGCTAGTTAGTAAGGCATGCATTGTTTATACAAAGTAGTCAGGCCTAAATTAAACAATGGCACTACGACCTAAGCATTTCTGCCCTATATTACTACGACCTAAGCATTAGTATGATCTAAATATTTCTGCCCGACAGCAGGTGGAGAAACACACTTAGCTGACCACAACTGGATTTAAGGCAATTTAAGTTACATCAGCAACATTGGACATTTTTATATAAAACACTCTACTTTGTAATTTCAATTAAGCATTTGGACATAAAGATATAATTAAAAAGATTTAAAAATCTAAGATATTTTCATAGCTGATAAGTTTTTGGTTCATTCTGCACTCTCAAGTACAACTGAATAGAATGGCACTGAAGGAAGAAAAAGCTAACAGAGTAGTATAAACATGTTATTCTAACAGGTTGATTTGTCAGTTAAATGAATGACCTGATTTGTGGGAAAATGGCTGAGTTATGAGACCAGCACATTAGAAAGCACATCATAAATCATTTAGCAAGAAAGAGCACAAAATATGTAAAAAATTTTTTGGGAAAACTTTAGCACTTTACCGTAGCTACACAAAAGGGGCATAAAGGATATTGCACATTTAAGTTCAGAGTCTACTTGCTGTAAAAAATGTACTTCTCAAAAAATAAAAAAAAAATTGTCTAAATTTTTTACTTTGTACAAATGCCGTAAAAAGAAAGTGGTTTTTGTTTTTGTTTTTTTTTAAAGTATCTTAAAGATAGTTAAAAGAATAAACTGCTCAAATCCTAATAAAAGAATATGAGATAAACTGTCTTGGGTAACTCTGAAGAACTGACCCAAACAGAAAAACGTGAAAAACTATTTCTTTTTCTAGCCTGAATCAGTAAGCATATGGTAATTATCGTAATATTTTCATTATCCTGATTCAGACTATCCATACGATTTTTGAATGTCATGCTTCCACATGAAGTTTTATTACAGCATTTCTCATCATTGATGATTGTGCATGTGTGTGAATACTGATAAAATACACTATATTTCTAAGGACACTTGTTAACGACTATAGTATAAGGCATACCTGTTTTTCTTCCTACGCGCAAGTGATTGTTGAAATATGAAGGGATCATAAATAGGAAACAAACTTCTAGGCACATAAAGGATCAAATCAGTATTTTAAAATAACAATGGCTGGAACTTACCCATCATATATGATATAACATATACATTATAAGAAACACGTTACATTGCAATCCATTTCTCATCCCCCAAAGGAGAAAGCAAATGTACTTGCCTTAGCTGTATCTGAAACGGTATTCCAATAACCGCCGCTGAGAGAGAACTTTCCACTACCTATTCGGGCCAAAATCTCCTCTGGGGTATCATCAGGACCATTTGCAAAAGGAGTGTAGCTATTTAACCAAAAAACTTCAATGTTAATAACTTCCATAATCTGAACCTCAATAGTTATTATAAATCCGATCATAATATTCATTGAGTTCAACAACAGACAGTCAAATAGCTGTAAAAAGAAATTATTCTTAACACATGAAAATGCACGGCACTGACTACAGATCTGTTCTTACTGTATGTATTCCCTCTATACTGGATCTGAAAAACAGATTTGACCTATAGCAGTTTAAGTACTGGTGATTCCTGACTTACAGAAAGTATTCCTTAAGCCTTCATATCTTAGTGAAGTAATAAAACAAGCTGTTATAAAGTTAAAAGTGAAGACTTTATGATGACTCTGAAAAAGAATAAATGCTGTTTTGATACTAGAGGGAAGGAAGATACAGCTATTTTCCTTGCTTCACTATAAGCATTCTTGCGGCTACCAGAATACTCACAACCAAAAAAGACATATGTTTAAAACTAAATATGTTTGTCACTTACTTATTTTAAAAAGCCAAAATATCTCTGATGATGTTAACTCTTAACCAAAGTGGCAATTACTGTAATCCATCATAAAAAGATAATCTATTTGGCAGGTGCAACAGCAACCGTCTTTGGAACTTGTAGAAATATAGTTGAATTTATTGTTCATCATCTTTTATACAATTCATTTGCATTGCATATATAAATTCATTTCTATTGCATTCATTATATCCATACTGCATCACTTCAGACTATCCAGTAGATGAATTTTGCACACAATCATGCTTCAATGCACTGCAGTTATATTTGCAAAATACATTTCCTTCAACATATATGCTGCTTTATCAGCTAATTTTCACATGAAACAATCAATTCTTACTCCTAAATCACCATAAAGCAGAAATTAAACATGTAAAACAGATGAGACACGAGAAGTCAAGAATTTTTCACATCAGTCTGTGCAAGCTTGTATTCTACTAAAGGCAAAGCATATTCTGCCCCCACTGAAGCAAAAGTTGAGGTGAATCAGTGCCTCGATAGAAACATCTTCAACAGTGGGCCTACATTTATTATTCTTCTTGTTTATATTGGTTTGCTATTTTATAGCAAACTGAAATCACCCTTACCCAGTAAGCATGGTATAAAGTAGAACACCAAGGCTCCATATGTCACATGCAGCATCATAACCTTGCCTCTTTAAAACCTGAGGGAGACAAATATTTTTTCTGAAAAAAAAATAAGCTTAGAAATGCTTTGATTAAGCCATTAAAATAGTGAGATTTCAAAGTTTTAGTATTTACAAAACCTGTTACTCAAGAATGTGACAAATATGTAACTAGCAAAAAAAATCCCATCAAAATAAATTAAGGTGTATAAGCTATATGCCTGGTATTTACCTCTGGTGCAACAAAATTTGCTGTGTAACATGGAGTCATCAGAAGACCATTTTCTGCTCGTAGTTGTTTTGCAAAGCCAAAATCACAAATTCGAATTGACTCTGGATTACCAGATTCATCAACATAAAGAATATTGCTAGGCTTCAGGTCTCTATGAACAACCTAGAAAAATAAAACAAACCATTAAATACAATAAGCTAAACATAGGAAAGGCTTTATACTACAATTATCAATTCCACTACTTAATCTCCTATCTCCCATCAGCAATCAGTTTCCAGATGTCCAGCATCTAACATCAGGTGCAGTATTCTGATGTTCAGTGCTATCTAGACTACTACAGTTCTAACCTGGAAACTCTTTAACTATAAAGACCCCTCCAGACATCCCACTCCCCTCTAATTTGTTTGTACAGACAGTTCCAGATATTTTGTTCTAATGGGTGAATATATGTATTTCCTATTTTAACATGCATGCCTACAAAGGTCTTTAAATCAGAACCTTTGGCTAATAATATCTTTTGGAGTCACAGATGTTCGTAGCTATTGATGCACCACCATGCTATGTAACCACACACTAGTTAGTGCTGGAGTAACCCTCTGGCATTCAGATAATCTGAATTAATCTCAGTGCAAGAATTTAAGGCCCAATTAAGGAGGAGTTTTAATACCGTCCTGCCATAAAATAACAAAATATCAAAGAGGTATACTCCTAATTGACTGGCATGTTAAAAAAAGCCTGTACTGGTTTCCAGGTGGCTGTTTTGTAGGGCTTGACATGTAAAATGGTTGACAAAAACTGTAGAAGCTGCCAAAGTTCTGGCAGAATAAATCTGATCTTATGTGAAGCTATGTTATAACAAGCCTTAATAAAACCTGGAACGCACAACGACAGTCTTCAAAATCAGATGACCTGTTATATTTTCTTCACAAGACAAATTAGCCTAAAGCCTCTAGAGTCCTTGTTCTCTGTGAAAAAAAAGGGTATATACTCCTGTAAGACGGTAGAGTGGATCTAAATGTCCTCTTAAATATTTCAATAGACCTGCTACGAGGGCCTTTATCTTCCCGATTGTCCCATGTATTTAATTAATATTAAACACAGCTTTTCATGGTTAAATTTCAATGGAGGAGACCGTGGTGAAATATTTCAAGAAGGTAAACACATTAGAATGAGAAGATACCCCAAAACTCCTGCAAGTGAGTGATGTGCAGAATCAGAAGCTCTATGTACTTTTCCACAAAGCTAGCAGTGTTTCAGGAAAGTAATATAAGACCAAGCAGTAAAAGATTGCAGAGGGTCTGCAGATTATAAAGCCATTTAATACGGTAAGTCTATTTAGTAGAAGCTTTTTCAGCATGCAAATACTTTGCAGTTCTCAAATTTAACAAAACAAATACTTAAAATTATGGAAATAAACACTTTATAAGGTGAAATATTACAAATGATTAATTAAAGAATTTGAGTTGGAACAGCAGATGTTAAGGGGAACATCCTGGCTTGAGATGTCAGTGTATGTGAGAACCAGCTCCTGATAGCCCTAATTTTTTGGTGCTTAGATAGATTAGAATCCTTTTTCTCTAAGTAATGCATGATACATCCTTTACTGCTCCAAGAGGCAGAAAAAAACCCCATGGTTTTATTCTAGTTGGTAGGGTTTTTTTGAAATAGATCGTAAAAAGATAGAAAGGAAGAAGTGGGCAACGCAAGCAGCACAAAGCTGGGATTTGGCAGACTGTTTCTAGACTCAGTCTGCTTGAGTTGTACTTTTTTTGGAAGAAGTGGATGCAAATCTCAAGTGGGAGGAAGAGTAAGTGTAACAGTCTAGTTCAAATCCAAGCGTTAATTCCTAAGCAATCAAAATGTTTATGTCAAAGAATAAATGAAATACTTTCCTGTATTAAGCTGTTTTCCCAAAGGTGAATTTTAAAAAGTTGTCAGATTGTTTAGATTACATTGATATTTTGCACAGAAATAACATTTTATTTTAGAGCAACAGAAGAGAGCAAAACAATATGCAGGATCTTTCAGTTCTTTATTTCTTAGCATCATGTTTTTGATTAGCAGCATCAATTATTTACCTGCATGTGGAAGTATTCTGCTCCAAGATGACATGATACTTCTCGTTTATCCTTTTTATGATGTCTATTGTACCAACCCTTAATTGTTGTATGCTGGCCCTAATACTTTTAAAATAGTTTGGGTGAGAGTTGGAAGTATTGCTTACCCTGAAATGGAGGATTTCATTCCTTGCTTAGCTAATTTTTCAGTTCAAAAGTATCCTATGAATGGTCACGAGGAGACTCCTTCTGGGAAGGGTTGTGGAGACTGCACACAGATTCAGAGTCTGTCAAACCAGGTATTACCTAATACCATATTCAAATGAGCTCCTCTGGTGTCCAAAGGAGCTACAAAAGGAAAATCCACTAAAGACAGGGAAGAGTCTTTCAGATAAAAATTAGACTACTGAAGTGCTCACTATTTACACATATGGCCATCTTTCATGCAGAAGTGTACTTTACATAAGAAGACCGGAAAATTTCCACAGGTAAAAGTTCCAAAGAGCATGTGATCTAATGCAAGTTAAAATGCCAATATTTACAGAGACCTACAGTAAAGAAACAAACAAAGGCCCTTAAAATCCTTTACTTGATGCAAGGACACTGGGCCTTTTTTGGCCATGTTTGGTAAGAAGGAACCAAGTTATGATTTGTGTTATTCTATTATTTATATTTCCATACAGAAGGTATCAAGGTTTATTCATAATTCCCATGGATGCTGCTTGCCAAGGATTCTACTCCTGTATATGCAGGCTTAAATTAAAACCCACAGATGAGCAAATGATTAAAGAAAGTGATGAATCATAGAATAAGATACAGCAGATAACTTTGATCATAAGTTTTCTGAAATAATACCTCCCAAAAATGAACATTGTGTGCTGAATCGTTACTTGTTTCTTAAAATAACTTGAGTACTGATGAAGTCAAACAAGGGCAAGTGCAGGGTCCTGCACCTGGGAAGGAACAACCCCATGCACCAGTACAGGCTCGGGGCAGACTTGCTGGAAAGCAGCTCTGCGGAGAGGGACCTGGGTGTGCTGGTGGACAACAGGTTGACCATGAGCCAGCAGTGTGCCCTGGCTGCCAAGAAAGCGAATGGGATCCTGGGGTGCATCAAGAGGAGTGTGGCCAGCAGGTCGAGGGAGGTTCTCCTCCCCCTCTATTCTGCCCTAGTAAGGCCCCATCTGGAGTGCTGTGTCCAGTTCTGGGCTCCCCAGTTCAAGAAAGATGAGGAGCTACTGGAGAGAGTCCAGCAGAGTGCTACGAGGATGATGAAGGAACTGGGGCATCTCTCCTATGGGGAAAGGCTGAGGGAGCTGGGCTTGTTAAGCCTGAAGAAGAGAAGGCTGAGGGAGGACCTTATAAATGCTTACAAATCTCTTAAGGGTGGGTGTCAGGAGGATGGGGCCAAACTCTTTTCAGTGGTGCCCAGTGACAGGACAAGGGGCAATGTGCACAAACTGAAGCACAGGAAGTTCCAGCTGAACATGAGGAAGAACTTCTTCACTCTGAGGGTGATGGAGCACTGGAACAGGTTGCCCAGGGAGGTTGTGGAGTCTCCTTCTCCGGAGATATTCAAGACCCGCCTGGACGAGGTCCTGTGCAGCCTGCTGTAGGTGACCCTGCTTTGGCAGGGGGGTTAGAGTGGATGATCTTCACAGAGGTCCCTTCCAATCCCTACCATTCTGTGATTCTGTGATACTATGCATTCTGAAGCATCTTTTCTTGGATAATAACATTAGGTGTCAGCAGCTTGATTTTCTCCTTGCACCCTTACTTTCTGCTTTTTCTCTATCTCCCTTTTCTTGTTTACTTAAAAATGCAGCACAACTTGTCATTCTTGCCATGCAATTGTCACACTGGCCTTCTCTATCTTTGAACTACTTCCACTGTCTCCAAATTAATTTGCTGAAGCGTTAATTTTCTTTCTCATAACAGCCCATTACAACTTCTTGACCCTATGGCGTAGGAGTTAAAAGTCATAAACCACGTTCTTCAAAACCAAGAAGTGGAAGAAATTACAAGTGTGATGGGTGGAAAATATATTTTCAGGGTCTATCACAGGATAGGGTTGGAATTACATTAGGTCCCATGGCTAAGCAACAGTACCGGTCCTAGCACCTCATCCTGACTTACTCCCTCTCATATCCTTTCTGTTAGTCATTATCTGCACATTCCACAGAACTGCTGACAGACTGCATGAACGACAACAGAAACAGTTGCATCATCTCTGTTGTCTGGACATCTGCACAGCTGATGAGGAACGTTTTGATTTCAACACAAATTCCTGCTGCAAAGTAATTATTTACCAAAAATTACTTAATTACCACACAGAAGAACATACCGAGATTTGAGTTTATACTTCTGAAAGAGAAGAATATTAACATCTACAGGCATTTTGAGACAAAAACTTACCCCTTGTGCATGGAGATATTCAACCGTTTTTGTTATCGTAAACAGAACAGCACTAGCTTCTCGTTCTGAGAAAAATTTTTGCCTAAGGATTTTATCCAGCAGTTCTCCTCCTTTCATAAGTTCTGTTACTACGTATACGTATTTTCCATCATCATACACCTGCAAAAAGTACATAAAGATGTAAACTTCAAAATATTTATTCTCTACTATCTTCCTGCAAAATGCACAGAGATAGTGCAGGTGCATCCATGAGCTGTCTTCTTCAATTATTTTTCCCATATTTCTCACCCCACACACTATGCAAACATGCAAACATTGTTTATCTTCAGAAATGAACACAAATTCTTCTACAAAAAGGTAGTACAGTAATGGAATAACATAAAAAAACCTGGCATGTAAATGTTTAAAGTCAAAAAAGGATGAATAACATGTAGTTTTCCCCACATAGTTTTACTGAAACTAATTAAACTAGACATGGGAGAAATTAAGAAGTAGTAATGGAAACTAGTCTAATTAAGGCAAAACCAGAGCTAATTCTAGAAGCAATTAATTGTACCAAATTACAAATATAAGCAGAGATCATTCCAACTGAACAGTCAGACAAGAAAAAAAATTAATAAACATTAAAGTTCACCTCAAATAGGCTCTGCGAATACTGAAGTCAATGCATACAAAGCTGCTATGATAAAAACCTACAACCTATACATTACTCCACACATAAAGCCTATAACAAAGTCTAAAATTAATAAAATATGTATATTTTAGTCCTTACTTCTAGTTATAAAAAATGGCTTAATTTTTGCATGGCTTTTACCTTCTACTGAAACAATAGTTGAGTTATTTATATGATCACCAGGGGGCACTACAGACTGAACTACACCAAAACACGTTTTAAGGTATACTTTGGCATTTCATTTCAGTTGCACTTCCTTGGGGTTTTAGCTCAATCCAGAAAGTGGTTCCTGCTTTAGTGAAACCTTTTACAGACTCTGTTCCCTATTATTATTTCAACCTATATTTTAGGGTGATATTGGAATCTTTCTCTTCAGTAATACATGTGAAATAAAAACTAGTTTGTGTTTAAGGAGAAACAATTATCTAAGTTGTACTAAAATAAATTTAGGAATAGATACCAGCTAAATTAACAAAAAAAGAGTTCTCATCCCAATTTCCTTGGTTTAAGCTACCCAGGAAATAGAGGCTACTAAAGTTTTAAGCTTAGAATTTTTTGTGCTCTTAACTATATTAAAAGGATTTATTTTCTCACCAAATAAAAAAAGAGGAGTGTTAAAGAAATAATTCTGCAGGCTGTACAAGCTTATGATCTTAAGGAGAGGAAGACATGAGTTTCTATGTTCTCATTTAACAGCAATTTTTCCCTCATGAAATATAAATGACCGATCACCTGAATGTGCTTGTATTAAGACTTTAAATATTACACAGTATTAAAAAACAGAATTATCTAATTCTAGGTATGAAACTGGCATTTTAGATTGTTTTTTTTTAATAGGCGAGCTCCCTCTAATCCTGGTATAACATGAGGAAATAAGCTTATTTCATTTGACATTAACGGACCACACACACCTCGGTACTGCAGGGGGCATTCAAACAAAATTTGCATTTGGTTCCTATTTTATCCGCTACCCCTTGCTGGTCCTGTCTGCCTGCCAAAAATAAAAAAACCATCCCAAACAAACCATTCCCCTTGCCCCAATTTTTCTAATGGTATTATCAATTTAGTTGTTTGCACTGAATAAATACTGTTTAAATTTTCTTCATAGTTAGGTGCACAGTATTATGCTCAGATCATAAATGTGATGCTAGTTTTTAAAATGAACTCCTGGCACATGCCGAAGATCAGTCAGTGTGTCTTCTCTACCAGGCAAATTGGAAGAAACTATAGTGAGAAACAGATGTAGGCACATGAACACAATATAATGTAATGGAGAAATGGAGCACAACTTTTGTAAAGTGAAGTAAGATTTTGCATATATATTGGGAGTTTTTTTGAACTCATAAATAAGCACTTCGACAGGGAGATTGGATATACTATATTCAGGTTTCTAAAATGCTTCTGAGAAGATTCTTCAGCCAATGCTTTAAATAGCTCAAAAGAGGACAAAAGTTCCGTTACAGAACAACAACTAATAGGTAAAAAAGGGTAAAATACATATAATGGTCGGGCACAGGAAGTGTCTAGGTAATGGTTTGTTGGAAGCTGTGTGCTTCCTCCGTTCTTACACTGTTTCCTAGGCACCCACTAACGGCCACTGTCAGAGGCAGGATACTGGATAAGCTGGCCATCTGATTTAGCACAATATAGCTCCTTCTTTTGTTTATATACTGTGTAACTGAAAAAGACCACTGATAACAATCAGAAGGAAAAATCCCAGAGGATTGGACATTGCAGAAAGAATCTGGTCTTTTGAATATCCATTGTTTCAATTTAAACACCTTCAGAATTAAATTACATAAAAAGACTGAGTAAGAATGAAAATTTCCATCCTAAGCTCAATTCAAGTATTACTGCATTTATTCTTGAAATGCAAGAAAATAAATAAATTATTTCTTGCAGAATAATAATTTACAAAGACATGCACTTAAATGCTAAAACATTTTATTTTGGCATTTCAAAATAGAAAGATTTAAATTTTGGCGTGGAACTGAATGAAAAATTGGGTCAAATCAACACTGAGTTTTATTTGTATAATAATACATGGTGCTCTTGATAAGTTTGTGGCCTGAAGGCCAAGTACTCCTTGTTCTTTCCTCTGAAAGCTGTAATAGCACACCGCTATACTGTGGGATATGCAAGCAATCTGCCCCATGCTTCTATATTAGGACAATGAAAATTTACAACAATGTGAATTTCTTACAGTAGTGGATAACAAGGTTTTAGTACATATGAATTCTATACCTCTTTCCTTACACTGGACATACTTCCATAAACTCTGCTTGGGGAATTGATCTGAAGTAGAAATAAGTGAGTATTATACAGCCTACTGTCTTTCTTCCTCTATGGACTTCAGGCTTTTTTTTTGTAGTCTCCTTTCCTATTTGTGTATTACTGTTGGTGTGAATGAAAGATGGCTCCTGCTGGAAGGTGACTGATGATGATGAAGAATTAATTACAAAGTAAAATAATTCAGCATATGTGGCAACTTTTCAAGGTGGCTTGAGTTTCTCTGCTCTCAGTGTAAAATATTCATAATGCTAAAGTTCAGGTAACGTACTCACATTCCTTATGTTTGTCTTCCTGCTTAAATAACCTAATCACTATTAGGAATTAAAGTAACCCATAAACCTAGTATGCAGCACTAAAAGCAACGTGAATGCTGATGCAGGTTCTGTGTTAGCACAGTTGCTTTCACATAGCTTTATTGTCCAACCACATGAAGCAGAACAAACAGAAAGTGGGATTGTAATTATGATATCTAGCTTGCAATAAAGTAAGCTCCATGGTGGGCTCCTTGTATATCTGACTTGTTTTGTTCTCCCAAGAAAGGGCCAAACTACATGATACTGATGAAGTTAAAGACAGATTACAGTAGGAGAAGAACTTGAGGCAAAGTTCTCTAGTACTCATTTCCACAATATTCACGAGCTACTCTTTTAATGACTTCAAAATGTCTGAGAATCTCCCTCCAGCTGAGCTCAGCTTCCTGGAAATCGTTAGCTGGTTTGCTTGAGGTTTGGTTTTGGGGACCAGAATACTTTCCCACAGACTAAGGCAGTCATTAAGCATAAGACTTTTTAATTTTTAACCCTCTTTAATGCACAATCAAGGAGTGACAGACAATTTTCTTTTTCTGTTCTCTATGAAAAATCTCTACCTCCCATCTTATGTTACTCTCTGCTTTTTATGGTTGAAGCCTTTCTATGGTCAGAGCAAATAATACAAGAAAAAAATAGCCAGGTAATCTTCCACACAAAGACCAGATAAAGATATCAGGTAAAGAAAAGCGATGACCATGGATATGAAAGGATTTTGTCCACTACTGAGTAATCCTCGTTAGTATCCATGACAATTACTTTGGGTATTGTTCTAACAGTGAGTCCTCAGTTATATAACAATGCACTTTAAAATTGCTTTTGACTAATGTAAACAAAAGTGGATTCAAAGTTAACTAAGCAATGAAAAAACTTCGTTGCCCCTTTAAAAACACAGCCAACGTTAAATGAATTATTCCTGTGCTAGGACTGATGAAGGATGAATTATTTGACTGCTTAGGATTACACTGCACCAAAATATGAGCATCTTTAAAAGATGACAATGAGACATCTCAGTAAAAAACTGCATATTGTTGAATAAATTGCCTTAGGACATTGTTTTATTTTTAAATACTGAAAAACATGAACATAAATCTGAAATGTGGAGTTTGTCATCTCTCAAATTAGAAGGTGATATGCAATCGTAATACATTAAAGGATGCCTTTAACACACTACTTACATCTTTTAGGGTAATAATATTTGGATGCTGTCCGTAGCGCAGTAGGATTTCAATCTCCTCTGTTGGATCTCTTTTACTCTTGTCAATAATCTATAAGAGCAAACAGATACGTAGGCATAATTCTTCTTGTGAATATTATATAGTGTAACACTTTGGTGTGCTTACTAGCATAAACAGATAAGCAATATTTATTGTTGTTGATAAAGGGCATGGATTATTACCAAACCAAAGTTTGTTAAATTGGAACAGCAAGGCAAAGCAAAAAACGTTGGAAAAACATAAAAATCTTCAGTTGGAAACAATTTTGGAGGATAAAGGAACTGATCCCTCAGGCTGTGATAAATAACACAAGGCTGTTTAGTAGATAAGACTTCAGTCACCCATCGTTTAGTAAAATAGGAAGTTTGTAATTTGATGTGAGATATTTGTTTGACGATGCTAATGAACGGACTTTCACAAAGCTAATCTCAAAAAAATGTTTAGTGCAGCAAAAGGCAAAGCAGGTGAGTAAGGGAATAAAAAATAGGAAAAAGGAAAAATTTCTCAGAGTTAATTCAGACAAGCATTCCATTATGAGAGTTCATTTGAATCTCTGGAGGCTTGCTATCAGGCTTTGAAGTTCTCCCTCTGCAAACAAGCAAAATTAATATTTTGCCCTGCTTAAAAAGTATTCTTCTTTTTTTCTCTCCTTCTGAACTGTAAAATTTTCTCTGCTGTCTTCTCCATCTCTGTCTTACCCCTTCTTCCTCTTGACATCCTTAAGCCCTTACTGCACCATCCTAACACACTGGACAATGATCACCTTATTCTTTTTTCACAATTACTTGAGGAAAAAAAGCCACAACAGAGGCCAACAGAAAAGCAAGGCAATCTTCACAATAAATGTTACAGCTTAGACAATTAACAGCTATGTCTACTTTCTTCCAGTTTCAAGAAATTACTTCAAGTTGCAAGCACACAAGTCAAATCTGTTACTGGCCAGAACCAGAATAAAGACTACCAGATTGAAACTGGAGGGTTTCCAGTAGACAATCTGTGTACAAGGATACAGCAAAACATAATTTATCTTTGCATTCTACATATTTAAGTAGTAAACTGTTCAACAATTCAAAAAGAGAACGGCCTCATATTACAGGATTTAAATTCTGCGCCCCCCCCAAGTCTGATAATCCATACTCCTGTTTTCATAGTAACCATTTAGCCCCACAGTGTTATACAGAAAGACAAAAAAACTTATCATTACACTTCTGGGAACTCTACTGATTCCAACTAAGAATTTAATGCCTTCAAGGAAGTGCTAGAAAGCTCAACAGAAATAACATAAAACCATCATTAGAAACCTTGTTAAAAACTAGTAAGCAAAGACAAAGAGTAGAAGTTTATTCTGGAAGGCAGGCCAGACTTAAGCACTGTTATGAACTTCTAGCTATCTGACAATTTATGAATTTACTTTGGAAGCAAAAACCCCATCTATAACTATGTTTAAATAAAAGTAATCCATCACATTTTTAAAAAATGATGAAAAGTCATGTAAGCTTTTCATAGAACATTTCCTTCTAGAAGCAGTCATGTAACTCCCATCAGTTTCACCGTAATTACAGAGATGTTTCAAACACTGAAGAATGCTTTTTACCACCCAAACCAGCATATAGATAACAAAACTCATAGCAATTCTACGTAAATATCTGCCAGTAAGTATTCTGTTTGGTTGATTACTATAATTCACATTTTCATCTAAAATCTTTTTCCATTTAAAAAATTATCTTAATTTGCTATGTTCTTTATGGCAAATAAATTAATGATTTATGTAGCCAAATGTCTACAATGCTAAAACCTGAAAATCGTGTGTTTTATAACAAAGTAATTACCTTTACAGCATATTCCATGTTTGAAGCTTTATGAATACATCTCTTGCAGATAGAGTAAGACCCGACACCGATATCTTCCTTTACTTCATATCCATCAGTAAACTGAATGCTGTTCCTGTGCAACTGCTACCAAAATAACATTATCAATTGATGAATAGTCTAAATATTTAACTGACCTTTATATTAAAAACAAGTTTTTGAATTCCTATTCATTTGCTTTGAATTTTAAACTGATGGCTGTACTAGGTCAAAGTGGTGTAAATAGCCACTACCTTCTGTTTGGTATTAGTATGAGATAAATAATATAATAGACACATTGCAAGTAACACACACTGTATTTTAGAAACTGACAACATGATTTTTCTGGTTACTGATCCATTAACTTACAGATAGAATTTCCAAAACAAAGAAGATCATCAGTCTACATGGCAAAATAATCTAAAAAAGTATCACTGTTTCTGTTGTCTGACTAGATGAATGCCATCTGGAAAATGCAGACATATTGAATAGAATCAGATTAACTGGAAATTGCATGGAATGGCAGTCAAAAATCCTTTCACAGAAATAAAAAGCTGTAAGAAGGACAAGTGTTCACTCTTGTAAGGGAAGGAAATGGTGTTCTAGTATGAGGAGTCTGTGCAAAGGACGCAAAGCATTTGCAGGAAACCATCTGGGTATCCTGCAGCGCAGAAAAGAGGAAATAGGAGTGAGGAAGTGGTTGAGGGGCACAGAGGAAAGGCAGCAGAGAAAGAGACCTTTACGAGAGGGAAACCCTACACAAAGAGAAAGAATTTCATCCACGAAACTATGTGGGAAAGAAGGAGCACGGAAAAGCTTGCAGAAACTTTTAGCAAGACTTCAGGACCAGCAGTCATTCTGACATGTATAGCAAATCAGACAGCTTCTTTAGAATAAAAAAGGATCTAAAAGCCCTTGAAATGTAACTGTTCATTATACATGAAACAGGTAAGGTGTACAAACAAGCATGTTACGACTATTCTAGGCATAATGAGAGGATTAAAGAAATACAAGAGCTATTCATGTTCTGAATAAATTGTTTTTAAAAAATTTTCTCAGACATTTGCAAAATACCCTTCGAGTGAAACATTTAAATAAACCAAATCATACGTCATACCTTTTTATTCCTACCTATACACCAATAAGTTTTCAATACAGTTTAGATCACCAGTTGGTACTCACCTCTCAGTCTTCCCCAATAATTAAAATTACCAAAAGCAGAAAGAGGAGGTAGTAATACAATTTTTGCAGATGTCTTCCAGTTTTCTGGAAGCATCTGCTTTTTCCCCCCTGGTTTTAAATTCTCCAGGGCTGAAGCATGCTTTTAGAATGACCTCAACTTCATAAGGAGGCAAGGCATGCCTCTCCCCCATTCAAGCATGAGGTCCACCTTTCTAAACTCTCACAAAACTGCACCTAACCTAAGGTTTGTTGTCCAAAAAGAAGCAGTACCGGCAGTAANAGAATACATAACTGCATTAGGCTATTAAAAGTGACAACCTCACAATTACTAATATGGGAGACTGTATTGGAGTCATTCTAATTCTACTAGGAAGCCAAAGCTTGTGTGCTTGCTGTAACATTGACTTGTATGCTACACTGAAATAAATCACAAAATATCACAGATTAACACATTAACTTGAAATGGCTTGGCAGGGATGGAATATGTCCCAAGTCATGGGTTCCAAAACACACAGCAGTCCAAAACACCCAGATACAATTCACATTTGTACTCCAGTGACTCCTACTGCACTGCAGGAATCAACTGATATTTTCATGCATAGGGGAAAAAGATCAAGATGTCTGTTATTCCCCTCCACATTACATTTATGGCTTGATATTAAAGAGTGAATGCAGCACAGATGGTAGAATGTTATCATTTCAAGGCTGAAGCCCATTGACACCCATGGCTGCTCAGTAATTAAACAGGTCCTGCACCTTCAGAGGTTTTGTTTGGATAAAATAATCTGATCTTTACTTTTCTTGTATAAAGCTGATAATGACTTTGTCATGGTACTTCATTCTGCGATGAAGGAAACAATCCCTCCACCAGGAGACAGCAATACTGCTATACTGACTTTTTTTTTTAAAGCAGATGAACTCACCTGGACAATTGAATGTACTCCGACTGTCTGCATTGCTTGGCTTTCATCATCTGATGCAATAGCTACAAAACTAAATCCCCGAAAAAGCTGATGCGCATTAGCACTAGGTGGGATACCAGGTGAATCTGAAAAACACATCGTCTACTTACAAGCAGAGTTTTTAAAATGTAGAGACGAGATGATGTCTAGTCTGAAGAGTAAACTACAGCTTTATGCTATAAACTACGCAGAAACTCTGATTTGCAGAAAGTGTTTCTGAGGACCAAAATACAAGAAATTACTGAACTGTTCTGCATATACCATCTAGAAACAAAACTGATAATCAATGACTACAAAGATATTACTGTCAGCAATATTTTATTCCACAAAAAACAGTACTTTGCAGAAAATATTTACATATAGCAATATATCTGTGCTATTTTTATGGAGGAGAAGTACTCAAATTCTGGAAACACCCTAAATTTGTAAAGACAAAAATTTCTATCATATTTTGAATGGATCAGTGTAAAACTATGCAGAGACAGATTGCACTGAAACAGCAACTTTGCCACCCAAAGTCTGAAATGACTAACCTTCTGCATATAGATAGTATGCAGTGTCACCATCATGAACTAAATGAACACAGAATGTAGCCTTTAAAGACACACAGAAATGGATAATTTTTTTGAATTAAAAAAATGAGATTACTCAGATAAATAAAATTGATGTATATGTTTTGCTGCTAAGGATTACTTTATTTTTAACATAGGACAACTCAGTTGTCCCTCCTAATATACTTAAACCAAAGACCACAAAAAAATTTATGAACTATGGAAAACTTGTCTGTAAGCATTAATCTAGCCCAGCAACACCTGGAAGAACAAGGCATTTTACATAAGCTGAACAGAAACAATGTTTCTAATTTTGGAATATGTAAATTGTTTCATTCTTCTCTTTTTACCTTTTGGAGTTTTTGCTGTAAACTCAGGGTCAAAATAAAACGTATCTTCAGGTCTGCCAGTTGCAGGTTTAAAAGGGGGATGAATCTCTCTCCTGTACAATTTCTGAAGAGAAGGAATAGGCCAGAGTGAATTAAAAGTTATACAACACCATCAAACACTTAAGAAATTTACTGAATTAATTTTGAATTAGATACTCACATTCCAATCTATTTTGGAAAAGAATGCATGCCTCTTAATTTCTTCCACTCCATCTGGACCTGCTCCTTTTATAGGGAAGAAAAATGTCTGTGAATTATTTTCTTCTTTGTTAAAAGAATGACAAGCAAAATTATATTTCTTATTTCTTCTGTATTAATTTTAGATGTATGAATAGCAGAAATGATAATATTCTGTTGATCATTAGAAGAGCAAACAGGCAAACTATGTTCTTACTTCAAAGCCTATTTTATACAAGAAACTGTAAATTTATTTAGTCAGTTTAATGGTCATGGATGTTATCAATATTGTGATCAAAATGCAAATATTCTGCTAAACACTTTACCTAATCTGTTTGCTGGGTTTCTTTTGAAGAGCATTCGCAGAAGACTCTGTGCTTCAGGACTCAAGAACTGGGGCATTCCAAGTTTGGCCCTATAGAACAAAAACAATTAATAGCATACAAACATATTTAGGTAAGAATTAACTCTGCATTCCCCCTATCCTTTGTCATTCAACAAATCCTTATCAAAATAGCATCACTGAGAAATTGCCTTCAGACATCAGAAACAGAACAAAAGTGCTGTCAGTCATGTAAACCTGTAAATTCTATATTTTTTCTGTTTTGAGTAGTATAATATTTTCAGTAATGACTCAGGAACTTAAGCAGAAGAAGAGGTGGTAAAAAAAATGTAGACAAGAATAGTTATAGGAAAACAGTTTACAAACTTGTGAATTTTTGTAATATGCTTTGATCCACTTTTAAGTCTGGTTATTACCAAATGACACCAAACAAACAAATCTATTCTCATAATAAGATAAAAGACATTTTAGAAGGGGAAAGAAAAACAGTATGTCACAGTATGACATACACCAAGAACATCCAAGCAAAACAACAGGAAACCTAAGGTAGAAGACAGAAATTGAACTAAGGTAGGACAGATCTTGCAAGATTAGCAGGTAAAAAAAGAGAAAAAGATCACTCCCTTCTTGCTTTCTTTTTGCTCCACCTCAATCCATTTCAAATACTACTTTCCAACTTGCCAGTCTCGAATTTTTAGATTTAGGTTTTTGCAGTTCTGTTTTTAAATTTTGTTTTGTAATCCTCACCATATTCTTCTCCTCTCCATTTAACACTGAGCCTCCATCCTCTCATGTTACTAGGTCTCACTTTTTCTTACGATCACGATAATCGTAAGAATGGATGTAATTTCCTCCTTTCCATCTCTTATTCAACCTGTAGCTTGTATTTTTCCTGTAACAATCCATGACACTAAGCTTCCTCTGTGTTTCAACCAGAAGACATGAATTGCTTTGTGTTCCAGCTATTTGTAGATGTCCACCTCCATGTCACTTCAGCAAGTGGATACACGTTGCCATTGATTCACTATTCATTACTTTAAAACTAGAATTTACTAACTTTTCTATTCCTTTCAATATTAAAGAAGTCGGAGGGAGGAAGAGGAAGTCTGAAAACCTTAGCCTTCTTTGGACTCTTCAATAACATAGTACAGGCAGATCAAGACCACCAGCGGAGTGGAGGAATGGGCAGTGGACCATCCAACGCTTCCCTTACTGCCATGCACCACTAGCGACTGAATTCTCACTCATGCACTTTGTATGCAGTGATTTCATAGCATGTTCACTTGATGTCATTTCCACTCACAGCAAAGTATCACAGAGCTACTCGGTAAGAAGGAAGCAAGGAACACATTGTCTGCAGAAGCACAATGGTATCATTTACAATGTTATTGAAGGACAGAGATCAGACAACTAAATATGGCAGGACTGTGCTGGAGTGGGTGGAAATCTTTGTCCTATTATAATCCAAACCAGCTCCAACAGCAGGATACAGCCCTGGAGGTTCAGCATGAGAGGTCAAATGCTTAGAAAACTCTAAAACCAGGCCAAAACCGTAACTGCAGTTAATCTTAATGGAGAAGTGACTCAATGAACAGAAACAGAATATGTAGAAGGAATTCTAGAGGACTGGTATGTACTGCAGTTCACATTGGAGTGAACTGGAGGCGCTTGTGCCAACCACAGAGATTAAGACTGTCATTGCTCCTTTTCCATCGTGAAGGAGCACCTTTCACAAAATCCTTTTGAACTGTCACTGGCTACGTGACACAGCAGAAGACGAAGCAATCACCAGGTCCTCAGACTCCTATGTTATACAACTACATGAGTGACAGCAATTTTTTTCGGACGTTCCTGATGGATGAAGACAAAACTTTATATGAAGACATGCCTCTTCAAGTAAAGGAGAAAAGATGCTTGAAAAAGTTAACTTCATTGCTGAAAACTACGATTTCTTCAAATTGCAGAGCTTCTCGGTTTTAGGTAAAACACACAAGAATAAATAATAAGTTGTCTTGGTAATATTGTGAGAAATAAAACACCCAGAAAAACACGTGTTCTAAGAGGAATACATTTTCTGTGGATTTTCAGGAACAGAAAGTAAGAAAAGCAATATATCTTAAATGATACACTAGGAAAATATGAATTCATATGCACACCTGTCAATTTTATCAGTTTTATGAAAAAATTAAGAACAAATATAGTACATTTACTAGAATACAGAAAATAAAAAGAAAACATACTGCCATTCTTATAGGGCCAGACAAAAAATGCGAACTTATCAGAAAAGACTTTAAAATATCTTGTTTTTCAGCTGTTCATATTATCAGCAGCAAAACAGATTTATAGGTATGTAATAATCATAAGTGTACAGAATACTTAAACAGAGGTAAAATTTCTTTACTTCCTACCACATTTTTTGTGCAGCTCTCAAACTAACTAATTACAAAGACTAGAAGGTGACAAAAGAAGGAAGTTGGAAAGGAAATTGGAGATACATGCTGAGATAAAATCTGAAAGTAATTATGAATGTCAGTTAACTGGGGAGATGCAAGGAGGATATTCTACATGGCAGCTGAACATAGAACATTTTTGTAGCAACAGTGGAAAGACTGTTGAGGAACAGAGTGGAGTCACATGCAGGCAGGGGAAAGAAGAGAAAGATGTGACTCGTGAGACATGGATTAAAGAAAAGGCATGGCTCCTGAAATAAGTGAGAGTGCAGTAGAACTATCTCAGACTAGCTTCTTGTAAATAGGAGGTGGCCAGGAGTTTATGCTTGCTGTAAATAGATAGAACCTTTTAGCTGAAGACATTCAATAATTATAATGTGAAGATTTGAATTGGCATGGTGTTGAGGCAGCAGAAGAAACTAGCATCACTAAATACATTTGCAAATATAAGATGAGGAAGAAAAACAAGTGCAAAGAATAACATAACACATATGCATTATAAAAGCAAAAGCAAGGAAAAGAATGAGTTTGTTTTCATATTCTAATTCCTTCAAAAAAACATGAAAGAATTTCATATATTTACTTTTCAAAACAGGCTGTTGGTGCAAAAGAAATGCTGGCTTCGATATATAAGTAGACAAGTGGTAATGGGACTAAGAACAATGATAAACAATGCAGCAGGAAACAAATGAGAAAACTAAAAGTCTTATGAGCTTCTATGGAAAAAAAATGGTATTAGTAAAAAATGGATAGAAACAGAGAAGTGAAACTATGATATGAGGAAACAAAGTTGTTTGCACAGTGTTAGGCTACAGTCCCAAATGTGGGACTGTTATGTCACAGGTTGTATTAGTTCAGAGAGTGTGTAGGGGATAGCAAGGAAAAAAGAGCAGGTCTTCATTAGCAAAAACAAGAATGTTAACTGCATGAAGGAAAGCAATTTCCACAATACAGCTAATGCAAAATCTATACTGGAAATAGCAAAGGGGAAAACTGGAGTTTGGGCAAGTTATAGGAGAGTACATAAGGGAGAATGCACTTTAGCAAATAGGGAGGCAAGTTGTCGGCAGCACCAGTAATATAAAGAAATAGGGTGAGGAGCTGGTAAGATAGAAAAGGATAAGGAGAGAAAATATTTTCTCAAAAAAACCGCTAAACCAGAAAACAAGAAGGAAAAAATGCACAAGTTCTCAAAAAGTATAAGAAAGTTAAAAAATATTATGGAAATAAGATGGGAAAGATCATATGGTTGGAGAAGTTATTATTATAGATTAAAGAGCTGCTATGAAATTCTTTGTACCTGGTATGGGGGAGGAATAGAAAGGCAAATTAGACAGGTGGCAAAGGGAATTAATAGTATGGAATAGGGAGTGACGATTTACCAGTACCTTTGGAAATGAGGGAAGAGTAGAAATTAGATATTGCAGCCCGGAGGGCATCCCTGTAGAATACCTGATGAGATATATAAATAAGAGTGTACTCACTTGAGAATCATAGTCATGGTTTCTTTTCTGTCTTTCCCTTGGAAAGGTAGAGTACCAGTGAGCATTTCAAACTGTATAGAGTAAAACTTTCATCAATTACATTACCTGGACAAAATCTAATTTTTGACAAAACTACTTAGCATCTTAACCTTCCAAAATTCATGCATGTTAACAATCAAGTCTGTGCAAAACAACTTCTCATTGTACAAATTTAATTACTATGAACATTGAGCAGCCTTTGCCATTTTTAAAAGCTGCGTAATATTTTCCTATGTTCATACCTTGCTTTACATGCTTTTACCTGAACAATTTAGACTATAACATCTGTGTTTAATTTCTGCCTAAAAAGTTTATTCTTGGAAGACTTGATCTATACAACTGTATTTTAGTTTTCAAGAGAGTGTGGGTAGGGAAAAAGATTTCCCTTTCAAAAGTTAGTGACGATTTCTCCTCATGCAGAGATATTTAAAAAGGTCAAATTTTTTAAAATTGGCATGTACACAGCCTTCATTGGAAAGAGGAAAAAGGTTAGCTGATTGACAAAGACATGCATGATGAAAAGTGGTTACTGTATGTATACAGCAGAAATAAAGCCTGAAGAAACACGTAAGAACTACACAGTACGTTCATGCGCATTCTACAGTGCCTACTGCAACAGACACTGTTAAAATACTGATTTGTTCTGAAAGTGACTGAGTAAAAATAGATAAAGGCTCTTCCGCTGGGCTGCAGTATACTGCAGGGGTATCAGATCTAAGGGAGGCAGTGAAAGCAGCCTGGCAGCAGTCACAGCAGCCAACACTCTGATGCAGAAATCCTGGTTTTTGGTTTAAGAATTGCAAAACAATTTAGTTTAATGAAATTTCATGGCATACACTTAAAGCCATCAAAACTAAAATAATCATAAAAGAATACTCTGAACAGCTTATGCAAACTTAAGTCATCCTGAAAACAAGGTATCATCTATTCCCCTCTTTTCTGGGATGACCTAAACAGTCAGCCTTTTAAGCATTAAAAATGTACATGGTTAACTTGAGTGAATAATGTGCGACTAGCATTCTTAGATCTACAATAAAAGCATGAAGTTGCACTAACCGCATTCTTTAAAACCCCTTTTTATTAAAATAAAAATTAAAATTTCTTACTATCAATACCCTATAAAGTATTCAGAGAATAAAATCTGCCAACTCTTCACTGTTGCTAGATATTTTTTACTCTCAATATTAATTTTTACCTATATACTTACATTTAAAATTTTAGATTTAATATAATTCAAACATGAAAAAACCCTACTTTTATCTTTAACACTTCTTAAGACAACTGTCAGGAAAATGTGAGAGGCAGAAGCCAAAACTATATAAAAAAAAATCATCTCTTGTTTTTTTATATTTTAGAATTATCTTCACAAATTGCACTTGCAACAAAACTTTTTTAAAGGTAAATTTGTAGTGCTGCATATTTCACTTACACTTGCTTGACATAAAAAGTTTCTTTAGCAAGTTCCTGTTTCTAACAAGAATATGCACTTGTATTAACAACTCAGCACTCATGTTCCTTATGTCCCATCCCCCCCCCCAATGATATACTCCAATATCAACAGGCCAATAGTACCTTAAGAATAAGCCAACACTGGCCTTCTCTAGCTATCATCTTTTTATTTCAGCAGGAGACTACCTCAACAAATACATAATGCTTCTGAAAACTTTAAATGAATGTTTTTAGAAGTCTGGCATGCCTTAAAACAGTCACTGTTTTAAAGGACAAGTTGGAATATACCTCTCAAGGATGGTTTAAACATACATAGTACCTAGCAGCAGGAGAAAAGAGGCCAAATGATTTGTTCAGATGTCTTTCTAGTCTCTGTTTCTATGCTATAACTTCTGTTCCATCTAGATACCATGTACTCATACCACACCAACAACCACTCGAATTCTCAATCAACACAGATTCTAATTGAGAATGATTTAAGAGTGAATATATACAGATTATCTATGAAAATTACCATGCAAACTAGGAATGCAAGCAACAAAAATATGTCTTGGAGAAAACTACACTGTATTCCGTATACTGATTTAGAGAATTTGCTTTTTAAGGTAATATTTTTGTATTCAAAGTAGAAACCAAAGTGTTTAAAATGCAGTGCAATTAGGCTGTGAAAGCTATATCAGTCATTTCTAACATCTTTCAGCAATTTTCAATTTTAACATACACACTTTATAAGCACAAAATTATGTTTTCCAGCTTTACAAAGTAAAGCAGAATTTTAACTATGTTTGTGTTATCAACAAGAAATATTCTGCAACTACACTGTAATTATCTTTTAATTGACTGTGTTCTTACTGATAAAATGTGCGGTTGGGGGGGGTGTGCTTGTCTGTCTGGAGAGAGTTTAGTTATCAAGTGCTACTTTTACATAGTCAGTTTTCAGATCACAACAGCATTCCAGATGATTAAAAGGTGACAGGATGACTTATTTTCAGACACAAGAGTCCTCGTACTACAAAGTGCACATTAGTTGTACTGTTACAGTCATATGTAGCAGAATCAGCAAGAAACAAAAACATTTCCTTTAAAAATCAAATTATTTAATCTTTATGTGAAAAATGTACACAAAGATTATAAATATTAAAAGTCAGTCAGAGTTCCCAAAATACAAAACATGATCTATTTTTCTTCTCCAAAGCCATATTTGGATACACACATTATTTCCCCCAACCCTGCCACTTCACAGAAGTTAACTCCTTACAGAAATGCTGTAAGCAACTGAGCATCTATATCCCATATCAGCTCAGTGTCATTTAGATTATTTTGATGTGTGACAGCAACAGCTGTCATTATTCCACTACTAGTATTACACTGGAGATTAACTAGAAAGTTTTCACTTTTTTTTCAATTTAAGAATAAATTCAAATTTAAAATGTGGATCTAAATTTCTTCCCTGCCTTGGAAGAGACAGTATTTTTCCTATATACTTTAGTATTCCTATTAGTCTCCATAGCATTCAAACTGCAATAGATGCATAATATTTCAATTCAATGATAACAAAAATATGGCATATTGTTGGTGTTGACATGAGACCTGGTCCATGTTCTTGATTCAAACTCTGTGGTATTGTTATTAATTTCATATAATTTAGACTTTTTTGGTACTTCAAATTCATTTAAAGCTCACCTTAGAGTTTAATGTTTGATTTGTTTCACCACACCTCGCAAAGCACAGTTTTGCTATTATTCACATTTACCAGAAACCTACCATTAAAACACCAAAAGACCACCAGTCTGCACTCTGTGTATGGCCTCTTCTGTTAACGACTTCTGGTGCCATATATTCCACTGTTCCACAGAAAGAGTAGGCTTTTTTTTCATGATCGATTGACTCCTTACTTAAGCCAAAATCTGGAAGAAAAAAACCCCACAGTTCTAAATGTAATTTTTTTAATCACTCATGGTTAATACTTTCACCATAATGTGAAATGTGATGCTTATATCATTCACATATACACCCAAATACACATATGAGAATTACAGAATTCTCCTCCCCTCCCTGCATTATCACAGGTCCCTAACATCAGCTGTACTTGTACAGCAGATATCTTATTTAAATATTCATATATTTCATTTATTTCAAAGTAATTACACTATTTGGTCCACAGTAAAATTACCTACCAGTTAAAATTGCTTATTTTACTACATTGCCTTACCCAAAAAAAAGGAAAATGCAAAGATTTTATTCTGAACAGAAAAGATCCAGGTGTTGCAATTCCCCTGTATTCACCTGTCAATTTGATATGTCCTTCCTCATCAAGCAGAATGCTAAAAACCAATAAAAAGAATGAAATAAACTAATTAAAGTATATTCTAACTGTTGTTTCAGACAACGTACTGACAACATTTAGTAATAAAGACAACAGCATACACAAAGACAAGTGGAATTGAACATGCATGAAAATGAATCATTAGAAGGAGACACTCTGAAATTGCACATTTTCTTTTCCTTTAGTTCTTTCTTTTTAAAGATTATGAAACAGAATCAGCATATCAGATTTGTATTTAACACTTTTTAAATTCAGCATGGTATGTAGTAGCATTTATCTTGAACTTTCAGTTGTGGCCATCTGCATCATATGTCATTATCACAATTGTTAAAAATAAGAGATGTAGTTCTATTTCTCTTAAACTGAGCAAGACATCTTAATACAATGTATGTTTGCATATGTATACAAAATTGGCATTCATTTGTAATTACTGTTTCAAAGGGTGTTGACCACTTCAAACAACATCAAGTAATAACTATTCTCACGTTGTACCAAAGGCCAGGGCCCACGGGCCCTATAGTTAGAGCAGGCCTTCTCCTTCCGCCTGTTTGTTTCCATCACAAAGGCAGCCACACTTCTCTGAGATGCCAACTACCCATAACCACCGCTGAATATAATCGCAATTCAAAGAATGCAAAGCATTCAAGAACTGCACTGTGCAGCACCACCTACACAGCCGACTTGATTCCTCTAGCTTCTGCGGGGCGCTGTGTTTCGTCCTGGGGACAACACACAACCCAAGCACACAGCACTTGTCCATTTCCCCTACCCTTGCATAGTATAGATACAGCCTGTGAGAGTTACTGCTATCTCATCCATAACTTGCAAGTAACTTCAACCTCTGATAGGTTTTTCAATCAGATACACCCAAGGCTTAAAACCAAGGCCTTTCAATAGGTATAGACACCCACATTTAAAAAAAATAAAATACTGTATTTGAGGCAGTAGCTATTCAGTCTTCTGACAATTACTATTTGATTCTTTTCCTCTTGGAAGTAAACGTTGGAAAAATAAAGTTCTCTCACTTTGCTTTTTAAAGATATTTTTCCACTTGGTAAGCTTATTTTTCCCGACTTTAGAATTACTTAACAGAACACTCTCAAAGTTTAAACAGAATTCAGTGCCTGTTCACTTATAAGTGCAACCCCATGCCAAAAGTCTCCAAAATTCTGATTTGAGTATGAATCTTTCCCCTCTTGTCAGCCAGAGCTGAACATTTTAAAATTTGTGCCTTTCTTCCAGGGATGCACAGAAGAAGCAGCTATGGAAGCCAATGGAAGTTCCACCTAACAGCCAGGTTCTGTGACACTTGTTACTCATTTTTTCTCTTTTCCACTAATACTTTATGAGCCAGTTCTCTCACACAGACTTTTCAGGTTCTCCATACAGCCGTAACAGAGATGCGGGATCACCAAGGACATCACGACTTCAGAGTTATTGTAGATTTCCTTGCAATGAGGCAGAGTATGTTAACTATCTGATTACGCACAACAGAGGAGATGCACGCATTATACTGTCACTTAGATTCCTGTCTGGTTAAGAGAGTACCACTACAGCATACATTTCTATCTGAAAGGTTCAAATGTTTCAGATAATAGCATTGACATTTTCTTCTTTACATCCTCTAAAGATTAAAAAAAATGACTGGAGGAAAGATACAAACAGGAGACAGAATTCAGTCATTTGAATGAAGTACAGATGACTAACATATTGAGACTCAACACCATACCAGAATTGTAACTTCAAGTTATTTTAAGTTTTCAGTGTAATTATGTGATCATCAATACATTCAATAAAGCCTGTGACTTGCTATTTCCATATTTTACTTTAAAATTTAAACTCCATTCTGCTCTTACTTCAGTGGATTTTAAAAATCAGTGTTAGAAAAGGTGTTTGCTGTTAGGCTTTCAACTGCAAAGACACAACATTAAACTGTAACTTGGTATCACACTTTCATTCTAAGTTTATCTCTAGTCCAGAAATTCTACAGTAATGACAAAAAATAAAAGGCTGAGAAGACATCTTCTCCATTGTACACCCTAAAACACCTGGCAAACGAAAGGTAGGAATATTTTGGTATACTCTTTAACCTAAAGTAACATGGACTATAGTACTTGGCATATCACTCTGAAACTAGATGCTCATGTTCGAGTGGAAATGAAATCCAACCTTTTTAATTAAAATAGCCCACAAGCTTCCCCCACCTCCCTCCCTGTTCAGTTTATATAGCAACTTACTAAGTTTAACAGCTGGAAAGAGAAATGCATAGGTAGAAGTGCTATACAAATCAAATTAATACACTGCATTTGTCACAGAGGAGTCTTACTTTTCTGGTTTTAGGTCCCGGTATATTATTCCAAGACTATGTAGATGGTCTAAAGCAAGTGCTAATTCTGCCAGGTAAAATTTAACATCGTCTTCTGTGAACATCACCTGAGAAAGCAAAACAATGTATTTTACACATAAAATCTGTAAAGCTTACACCAGCACCAACTAAACAATGTTAACAATGGTTTTGCAGAATGGTTCTTTGTAATACTTGAATTCATTTCTATACAAAGCCCTAGAAACTCAAATTTCTTGGTGAGACAAAACCTAACATTTTCTGTTAGGAAGATAAACTAATCCCTCGTTACATTCAGTGAAATGAAGATGTTGTCCCAATTACATCAACAACTGTTGTGATCCACTGACAGAAAACATTAAACTTCTCTGAGAATTTAGAAAAAGATAAAAATAATAAAAAAAATCCTGCATGATTTGATTCTACCTCAGTTACTAATCTGAGCCCCCCCTTTTTTTTAGAATTATCATTAACATCTTTAGATACAGCATATGGACCTGGAAAAAAGAACGGCAATGGTGAGCACAGATGAACATTATTTTAAGCAAGAGTTAAGAATGGATAATATCATATATTTTCCCCTTAGTAGTTTAAAGGGAGAAAGACGTATCAAAGCCTCTACCCAAGGTTGTTGCTGATGTTACTTCTACAAAAGAGCCAATATTTAGTACAGGCACATTCAAGAAGGGAAATCTCTATAAGAAGAATTTAAAAGCTCAAATAATGAAAGATCCCATGAGGATGAGAAGACACCCACACTGTTCTTTAAAAACATTGCATGGCATTCATCTCTCCTAACCTTAAACATCTGCAGTGTAGCTATCTAGTTCTGAATTAATCACTTTTCCCTTTGTAGTCAGTGGGGAAAAAGGAAGAACTTCTAGGCTGCAGTTCATCTGATCTATTTTACATGAATTGATATGATGATGACATTAATTGCATCCAGCATGCCCATTTCACTCCACCAGTTCTGAACAATTACCGTAGATTCAGGTACCTATAATGAGTATTTCTTATCTAACCATGTTAAATCATTTAAACTTTGAGTGGCTCAAGATTAAAAAGTCACCAGCAGGGAAGTGATATACATCCATTCTTGGGAATTAAGACAGAACTACAGATTTTAAGAAAAAAAACACCTCAATTTTAGAGTACTAATAATTTTCTAATTATCTTTGGCAAAACAAACGAAAACAAAAGAAGCAACTTGAAACAGATGGCTTCATTGAACAAAATGTAGTAATTTATGTGGTCAGCACAGAAACGATGATATATCTATACACAAAATGCAATACATTCTGTTCTCTTAATAACCATATAGCTTTGTAGTGGTGACCCAACTTTCCCGGATACTCCGTAGCAAAGAAAAATGGAACACAGCTACAATTACAAGTTCTGGCTTTGGATATAAATGCAAAGGATATAAATTAGATATGTTTATATCTCTATCCTACTATATATTTGTTGGAAGCTTCTGCACATGAGTGATGCAAAAAAAAAAAATCTGATATATGAAATGTTAGCATTTATTTTAGGAGTTATAATCAAATTAATTTGAGGTAATCAAACTTTCCAAAGTTGTTATTTCATATACCTACACAGAGATATCACCAGCCCAACAAAGGCGAAATGTTCATGTTCAGAAAATTACTAAAATAAGTGCAATACCATTCTTGATTTTTTAATATTTATACAAAATGTAATTTTGTGTTCATATGTAAATAATAAGAAAATAATCTGACACTAAATTCTGGATATTAGAACCAGACACAAATCAGTTAATCTGAATACAACTACTTTATATAAATTCATGATCTGAATCTCATCTTTAAACATGGTAGCAATAGAAGAAAATTTTGCAAGGTGTAAAAAGCACCACAGAACAACCGCTTGTCTAACCCTTTTTTCAGAAACAATGTAAATTACCAACAACATTTTCATGAAGTGACTACTTTGTGCAAAAAACCCAAACAAACAAAAAACCCAGCTGGTTAAAAAAGATCTTTAAAATTCTATTCAATTAAAACTGAATTTAAAAACTAGACTCTCCTAATATAGGCAATTTATAGTTAAGTATTATCAATAGATGATTTTCAAATTAAAAAAGTTTACCTCTTTGGATAAACGTGTAAACAAGTCTCCGCCCCTGAGAAAATCCAAAATAAGATATAGCTTCCCTTCTGTTTGAAAAGCTGAAAAGATCAATTAAAAAAATTAAACATAATCTAATTTTACCCATGATCAGAAGAATAACATGCCAAATAATTCACCCTTCTTTTCACTATCAAAATGAATTATTATTCTTTTTCCTTTATGGAAAAATGTATTTAAATGAATTAAGTAACTGTTCCTCTATCACGGACCAAGTAACTCTCATGCCATGTGAAAGCAAAGCAAGTCACCAGTGGAATTTCTGAAAAAATAAACTATACTCAGTTTAGTCAGCATTTCATTCCAGATTTTGGGAGTAAAATGCCTAGATTTAAAAGGGCAAATTAGTAACTAATGCATGTATTCTAAAACTTCTGGAAACTTAGCTTAACAGGGAGATCTTGTCCAGTTTGCAAAAGAGTGACAAGTAAAATAGTGAAAGCTACATTATTTAAGCCACATTAGAGAGTGATAGCGATCTGAGGTTTGAACTATAGGAAAAACTGGGTCCTAAAAGAAAAACATAAATTGAAAAAAAATGAACAACAGAAACTACTCTCTATCTTTTTTTAGTTTACTTTCTGCACGACACGTTAAGAATACTGATTTCCTAGCCCCTCCACATGAATAATTTTTTATGGCTGTTCATACTATTAACCTTAAAAGGCATATTTCCACCAATTTTGATGCAACTGGAAGTAATGCCATTGCATATGTTTTCTACAGAGTAAATAAAGCAAGGATAAAAAATAATTTAAAAAAAGTGAATGACATATAGAAAAGATAAGAGGTTTTGGAAAAGAATGGCTAGACATAAATTTAACTGCTTTTTAATAAAGCAAAGGGCTACAAGACTCTCAGTCCTATAAAGATAAAACACCATGCATGAAGTTAGCCATGTGCTTACTTTGTATGAGAATTACTACACAGCAAGCCTTTGCATGATCAGGATTTAGATAGCACACAAATTTTCTAGGATCCTCTGCACCGCAAAGCAAGTATTAGATACTATCTTGACAAGCACCCATTTTTACGATATAAAAATGAATTTTTTTGCAACTCACCGTAATGTAACTTGACAATGAAAGGATGGTTAACTTCTACTAGGATATCGCGTTCCATTTTTGTCCGAACTCGATCTCGAACTACAACAGAACATGAGCAAGATAAAAAAAAAAAAAAGGGATTTACATTGTGAATCAGTATTTCTCCTGTGTTTCCTGATGTACTTCACATTGTATCCCACAGTATTACAGTTGTCTGCAGGTCACTATACCCAGAAGAGACCTGAAAGAGAATTTATTTCACGGCACAGAGTTTTCTGGTAAATCTCTTCATGCATTTCAATTATCTTCAGTTTCTGCTACTGGCAAAATCTGTCACCGCATAAATAAATTTAATAAAAGCACAGGAGAAACCATAACCACCCTTCAGCCTGCTCTATACTTAGTTCGTCTTTTAAACAGTAGAGCAAAACTGCCATACCTATGTACAGAAAACACAGCCATTTTCTCTAGTGTTGAAAAGTAGGCAGAATTAAAGTTATAGCAAAACAAACTTATAAATACAATTATACTGTCATAAAAATGCTTATATTGGTTTAACTCATTCAAATAACTTGCACTATTAAGATATTAAGTACCTTCACAACTTGGGAGGGAAAATTTCTAAAATTTCCTTTCCTTATTATGAACTTACAATAAAAAGAATATCCATTCAATGTGGTGTGTACTTCAGACAATCTTTTTGATTTTAAAAAGGTTTACTGAGAGTAAACATGTGCATGGAGGAGTATATCAGACATCAGAAGCAACTACTGCTCAGGCTGCCTGTGCTGTCCCACAGTGGTGGCCCAGAATGGGGCATGTGTCTGCTCTTAAGCCACTACAGATTAAAGTAACTGAGGACCACACGCAGATGCCCTGTATATGGGGCTGGCAATGCATGAAGACAGGTGGGATGGTCAGCTGAGCATGGCACCTGCTTCAGCTGTTCCAGGCAACTCCCCTACCATTCCAGTCAGGGCCCGGTTCCCATCCGAAGCTCCAAATCCTCCAGGACACAGACAAAATTTGGGACTCTTACAGGTGAGAGCTAGCAGAGTTTGTTACAGTGGCTTAAGATGTTGCAGTTCTCTTTCTTTCCCCTATTACACATTTTGTTACTGCCCCTTTCTGAAAAGTTACAACTTCTTGAAGGAAGCATCCCAGAGCAATGACGTCCAGGCCAAAGCTGAAGTTGCTGGCATTCCTTGTACTGTTAACAAGCTAGAGTTCTTGGATATTAAAACAACCAGGCAGGAAAAAAATTCAAGAAGCAAAAGTATGTTTTAGAAGTTTACCTATATTATCTCAGAAACAGGCACTTACAATAGTACAGACATTTGTGAAATAAAGTTATACAGATACATTTTCATGAATGAATAAAGCTGTCAAGTTTCCACCTCCCTGCAGGACAGATTCCTAAAAATGGAAGCACATGAAATACATGCTCACTAAACACAGAGCAAACTTCACATTTGAATTTTGACCTCTACATCTAAAGTCATGAAAATGTCACAGAATCACAGAATGGTAGGGGTTGACAGGGACCTCTGTGGGTCATCTAGTCCACAGGATAGCTGTGCGATTTCACTGCTCCAAGGGTTCATATGAATTACAGAATTGAAATTCAGAATACTCTTTTTTAAGGCAGACTCAGTTGTGAAAAAAAATCAAAAGACTTCAGTGCCTATAGCTATGCAACAGTTACATGGGTAACAAGCCTTATCTCTGCAAAGCTAGAGAAAGTCCGGATTTACAAAACTCAATCAAAAAAAGTATAAGGAACTAAAGCTCATTTCAGACATTACTATTAGCCATTAAAAAATCTGACTTTTATTGACTACAGTTTCCGTATGTGTACTGCTGGAAGTACTGATTTTTCTTAGCACATTTGATGCCAGACTCTCTAGCAATGATTTGGCCCCGTTTCTCTCTCTCCCCATCATAAAGGGACACTGAAAGATGATACCTTCTATCAGAGTGTATTAATAAAGTAGTCTCTGCACTAAACAAAGTTGTATGCGTATTTTGTTGGACTTGCTCTAAACATTTATAGGTTGGACTGTGTAATTACATCAGTGTGTTCTGGCTAATACAGTTGCATTCTTATCAAAATATTATCTCTAAACTTGATTTGTGAATCATGCACCCACTTCTGTTTAAGAAGCAGGCTTAAAGGGCATTTTTGTCTTTAATTTTAAAGCATAAAAATAACCTTATGAAATAGATCTGAAAGAGCTAAAGAACCTTAGACAAATCAAGTAATACAGTGTATTATTTAAAATTACAATATTAGATCTCAAAAATGTCACGATTATGGAAAAAATAATTAATTTCAGTTACTTTAAGATTTCAACAGTAACCCTCATTAGCTTGCAACTCCACTCTTCCTAAAACACGAATCGCAACCAAAAGACACTCAAAAGCATCTCAAAATTCAGATATAAAGTGTTGAAAAGTATGGCATCCTCCTGCTAGTGTCACATTTCTGCTCAAGCCTTTTTCATCCTTGAATTCTTAATGCCCATGAGTCTCCTTTTCCAACCCAAAGTCCAGCTTCCAATTTCAGTATTTATCAGTCTCTGCCATCTGTAGGCAAAACTAGATCCACAGCTTGGACTTTAATTTTTTCATGTAAAGTTATACCACAATCAAAAGGTGATACAGAAAAGCCCTTAGACGTCCTAAAAAACCAACTGCTGAATGACCTTTGACTCCAATTCTGAGCTATTAACAGGTTGGAGAATGAAAGGCTATTGAGGATATCAAAGTACCTTAAATGAGTGGAAATCAATTTCAGAAAAATAGGAAGTAATTAATGAGAATAACAAGTGCCACAAAACACAGAGGAATCAAAATATAGGAAACTGTTCAAAAACACACCCTCTGTAATAGTTTTAAGTGGAAGTGATATATAATGAGATCTGTGAGACAGATATTCAGCACTAGATCTAAAGCATTATCTTTTCATTTTAAGGTACAGAAAAGAATATATTATTTCTTTTTTCTTATGGAATTCACCAGGACAGAATTGAGACTGTTCAGGTTTGAACTTATTTTGTTACTGATACCATTCAAGACCAAAATCACCCAAGAAACAAAACATTTTAAAACTCATTTTTGCTCAAGTAACTTAGATGATTAACTTAAGCTTTTATAATGTATCCTATATCCAGAATAAGTGTATACTTCTGTTTTGAAGAAAGACTTAAACTCCTGTGCTTAGAATTTTTAAAATAAAACAGCTGATATAATGCACTTTTAAATATCATGACCTAAATATAAACTGAGCAAAAGGCATTAACTGTATCCTTGGTGATACACAGCAAATGAAAAAAGGAAGGATATTAAGTTTCAAATAACAGCTCAGGAGCAAGTCAGGCGGCAGATGTAACACGACGACTTCATTAAACCACCATCACCTAATGAACTTAAGATGGAAAGGAATCTAATTTCCCCCATAACTATCAGCACAGTACTGTTTACTTAATTCTTCTATGTTTACAATATAAGGCAGTGTATTCTGCTATTTGCTGTTTGATAGAAGATACAATCTGTAGAACAGTATGTGTGTAAAGATTAATTTTTGGTATGATGTCCCTGATTTATCTTTTTTCCTTTTTCCCTCTAAACAATGCTTACCTTTCAAGGTGGCCTTTTTCAATACCTTCATTGCATAAAGCTGTCTAGCGTCTGATCCTGAGATTTTTTTGACAAGAAAGACCTGCATTGAAAATTGAAAATACTTGTTAAAAGAAAATACAGGCAAGTCAGATCAATATACTTTGCTATGAAATTCAAGTAGTCACTATTATTTCAACCTTACTCTTCCTCCCAATACTGTTAGTTTCTTTTACAGTTTTAGATTCTGCAAAGCCAAACAAAAATTTCCTTGCAGTTTTTCCCACTATTCCTTCATTTCATAATCTAAAAGGTTTATTCAAGACAAGCAGTCTGCCAAATTGATTTTGGTTTAACTTAACTGATTTCAGTGAATAAGAAAAGAAAGGATGAACTTGGATTCTCTCAGAAGTTGAGACAACTTTGAAACAGAAAATTCAGCTTTTAACCTCTAAATAGTTTTGTCTTATTGAAATTCATAAGATGGTGTAGCAAAAGTTCTAATAAAAGAAATGTCAGATATGAAAATAAATGTGTGTACAAAAGTCGATCCAGAACACTATATGACTCAATGCATAACAAAATAATTTCTTTAAAAAATGACCTATAAAAGAACCAAACTCTTGTGTCGCAAAATCATTGTTTTTTATGACATGATTTAGCTGAGTTTTGCACATACTAATAAAGTACAAGTAGCCTCAACTGAGGTGTGTTTCATTTCCTTGTTTAGTGTAATGAGATTTCTTGAGTAGGACTGTTTTTAATATCCTTAGTACAAAATGAATTTTAGATTTATAAATGAAGAAGAAAAAAATAGACCTGCCACCGGTTTTCTAGTTATTTATGAAAAAGCGTAGAGGCACGTTGTAGTATATGAGAACGTTAAACATGTTACGTGAAATTAGTTTTATGTCTGGTTTTGCATCCAATTCCCACTTATGTTAATGTCCCTTTGCATTATCCAGAGATTACCAGAACATCATCAAGAGACCTTGTAAAGCGTGCAAATTAGTCTTTTTAAACTGAATGGGAAGTAGTGACATCTTTCCAAATTATTAGAAAAAAAGACATGTACTATTAATCCTTCTTATACACAAAAGCTATAACAATGGAGGACAAGAACAGCATTTTTGCAATACTTTGAGTCAGCTAGACAGTTAATTATTTTTGTGTTTTCAGAATTTGCTGTCTCTCCTCAGCAGTTACAGCACTGAATTTAGTATTATCAATAAAAGAGATTGCTGACATTATCATTTATTATCTTACATTTCTTTGCCCCTGAATGATTTACTTCTTCTGATTGGAAGATTTCCAAGTAAAAACTTGGTTATGACTGTGGGTGAAATCAAACAACATAGGAAACCACCTTCAGAATCAGGTTTCTCAGTGAATTCTTACTATTTTGAAGTAAAAATATTATAGTTTCTAAACATCTAGATTTCCAAGCTTAACTAGAATTGCTACTCCAATAATGTGACTAACAGTAACTTCTTACCACCCAAGAGATATAATTGGACCAATTATTCTCATTTTCCCCCATATCCAAGACGGATTTGGCATTACATGCTAGAGTTTAACATCACATTCAGAACTGCAGTTAAGGCTGAAAATGGATGTAAAGGCTCCATTGTCTTACATTGCATATTCCATTCTGTCTCAATGATCTGACTTGCCACATGAAGTTAATGTTTTGCTTCCAAGTTGGATATGGACAACTAAAAGTATGAATCATGTACACCTAGTGAGATCTCAGTGTGGACAGTGCTCACGAAATGCGAGAAACATTGAGTCTTTAACAGATGCTCAAATAAATATCAAGGTATCTTGTGCCTTTACCAAATTATGACAGATAATGCCTAGCATGAACACAACCATCATGTTTACTTCAGTAGCCATTATTGCCTACAATTTGTTCTTTACAATTACCATCTGCTACAAAAATAAATTCTGCCCATAGCTTCGTACTGGTGATAACCTACCATTAGCAAATTAGCAACTATGAATACTTGTCAAAAAGCCTTTCAACCTTCGCCCCCTCAAACACAGAAGAGGAGTAGTTACAGAAAAATGACATTGCATTTTAACAGTGAATATCCAATTATTTCATATCAAGCCAATTTTTCTATGGATCTTTGAGATTTACATATCATACAAACCAGAAAAAAAAAATTACTGCTTTAAAAAGATCTGCCACAATTACAGTGGCTAATTAGCACTAATTTAGAAAGCAGTTTTCTCTTGCAACATTGCCTCAATGCAAGATTGTGCNNGATTNTAAATATTTCACTCCTAATATTATTCAATGCTATAGTCCTGAATAATTGGCTCCAGAAGAGTTCAGTTACCAACCTTTCCAAAGGATCCTTGTCCTAGTACTTTCAGAAGTTCAAACTGTGAAGGGTCTGCTTTCTCATGTCCTTCCTTCACATGGTGAGTTATTGCAATTTCTTTGATATTTCCTTCTTCCTGGTAGAGGAAAAGAGTAGAAGAAGTTTAAGTTAGTGGTGCATCTTCCTAAAACGTCTATGAATTTACAATATGTTGAAAAAATACCACTGAATCCAATGAACTACAAGCTCCCAAATGTAGATGAAAACCTCTGAGCAACACTATTTGCATAATTAAGACACACACAAAAACTTATAACTGTTACAAAAAGCAGTATTTAGTTCAGTAACTATGTGGCTTAAACTTTTAGGGATGTATCAGACAATAACAGAGTTGACAATAATAAGTCAGGGATTCTCAAGCTTTTGTGCTTAGGCCCATATTGTCTGGGTCATAATGTCCATTCCAGATTCACAACCCATTAATTGGAAATCAATCTTCTTAAGAATTTAGTCCTCTCAAAACACACCTAGAGTGCATCAAACTGATCAGATCTCTTATGATAGTCCTCCTTTTTAACACTTGAATGAGGACCATGATGCTGCAGCAACGCTAATGCTCATCTTTATAAGGCAGTGTAAGAGTCAAGACATTTCCCAGCAAAGCAGCACATCCTCCATCCCCACTGCAGCAGCAATAAACTCTCCACCTGTCACTGAGAAAATTCTGGTGAGGAAAAGAATCTCATTGTCCCTCTTCTCCAGGAAAGCCTATTCTATAAAAGCTGCCAGTCTTCAGCATTCCCCCTTCTGTGAGAAACTGGTCACCAGAAAGCGCTAAAGGGCAGTGGATCTTCTAGTCTTTTGTGCTCTGCGCTTGATTCAGTATTTTCTGTACAGAATGTAAAAATCCCCTGAAAAGCAACACTCCTTGTCACATAGGAAAGAAATTAAGAGCTTATCAGCAACTGTTCAGAAGCAAGTAAAATTCTGCATTCTTCTCAATGTCATTTGAACAACTATCTAGGCATTAAGCGCAATCCATAAGCAGCACTGACTGCAAGTTAGCTTACGTAACACAATGTCTTGGTTTCGGCTAGGACAGAGTTAATTTTCTTCCTAGTAGCTGGTATTGTGCTGTGTTTTGGATTTAGTATGAGAATAATGTTCATAACACACTGATGTTTTAGTTGTTGCTAGGTAACGCTTATACTAAGTCAAGGACTTTTCAGCTTCCCATGCTCTGCCGGAAGAGGAGGTACAGAAGAAGTTGGGAGGGGACACAGCCAGGACAGCTGACCCAGACTGACCAAAGGGATACTCCATATCATATGACATCATGCTCAGTATATAAAGTGGGGGGGGTGGCCTGGGGGATGGG
>Ga0065711_1005827_pt1 | contig 45338 bp, 40 predicted proteins | sample Hoacrofraction12_FD_59098 | JGI IMG/M metagenome (GOLD analysis project Ga0065711, IMG submission 59098) | Hoatzin crop microbial communities from Cojedes, Venezuela - Epithelial fraction 12 v2 (version 2) | ecosystem: Host-associated > Birds > Digestive system > Esophagus > Crop | place... | reverse complement strand
TGAGCCTCTTGTCGGATTCGAACCAACGACCCCGAGATTACAAATCACGTGCTCTGGCCAACTGAGCTAAAGAGGCGGGTGGGCAAGCTGCTCATATCGCGCCGCTACAACCTGCTGCCTTTGCTACGTTCCCGTCCTGGAGGATTCACAGGGAGCTGGCCGTATGAGACTTGCCCGTTTTCGGGTGCAAAGGTACTACTTTTTTGCGTTCCGACAAAGAAAATGGCAAAAAATCTTCATTTTTTTTACAACTTTCACTCTTTTGTGATATAAAATGAGTAACTTTGCAGCCAAAAAGGGGTCGCAAGACACATTTTTTATCACTATTAAGATTATGACATCAGACGAATATACACAATTTAAAGCGTTTATCAGGCAAGACGGCATCTTCATCGCCGCATTGTGGACACTGAGTTTCGCATGCGTCATCGGCGAATTTAAGTTCCAACCCTTAGCCACCGTCGGAGCTATCGTGGCACTGCTCAGTCCCATTTTCGCCATCAAAAGACTGAGAAGATACAGAGACTGGGGCCTCAACGGAAAAATTTCTTTCTCCAGAGCCTTAGGGTATGGCATCACCCTCTTCATCGCCGCATCATTGCTCTTCTGTTTAGTGCAATACATCTATTTCAAGTTTATCGACAACGGATACCTGATGCAGCAATACGAAACGATATTGGCAAGCAAGCAGATGCAAGAAGCCCTCGCCACCTATCAGCTCGAGCAACAGATGGAGCAGAGCATGCAGCTCATGTCGCAAATGACGGCATTAGAAAAAGCTGCCAATTTCCTGCCCGTCAATATCTTCATTGGCGTGGCACTAAGCATACTTATGGCACTGATAATAAGAAAAGACAATACAGCGGCTGTTAAAGCCATGCAAAATGAAAACAACAAATAAATAACAGATATGGACATTTCAGTAATAGTACCGCTATACAACGAAGAAGAGTCGCTACCCGAACTCTACGAGTGGATAGAAAGGGTGATGAAAGAAAACAACTTCACTTTCGAAGTGATTTTCGTCAACGACGGAAGCACCGACGGCTCATGGAACGTTATCGAGGAATTAAGCAAGAAAAGCCCCAACGTGAAAGGCATCAAGTTCCGCCGCAACTACGGCAAGAGCCCGGCCCTTTACTGCGGATTCGACAGAGCACAGGGCGACGTGGTGATTACCATGGATGCCGACCTGCAAGACTCACCCGACGAGATTCCAGAGCTCTATCGTATGATTAAAGAAGACGGATACGACCTCGTGAGCGGATACAAACAGAAAAGATACGACCCGCTGTCGAAAACAATCCCCACCAAACTCTTTAATGCCACGGCACGCAAAATCAGCGGCATTCACAATCTGCACGATTTCAACTGCGGACTGAAAGCATACAGAAAAGATGTGGTGAAAAATATTGAGGTATATGGCGAAATGCACCGCTATATCCCCTACCTCGCCAAAAATGCCGGCTTCGACAAAATCGGAGAGAAAGTGGTGCACCACCAGGCAAGGAAATACGGAAGTTCGAAATTCGGACTCAACAGGTTCTTCAACGGATACCTCGACCTCATCACGCTGTGGTTCCTTTCCAGCTTCGGCCGCAAGCCGATGCACGTCTTCGGCTTCCTCGGCTCCCTGATGTTCTTCCTCGGCTTCATCGCCGCGCTTGTCATCGGCATCAACAAAATAGTGTGCCTCTCGCGCGGCATACCACAGCCCTTAGTTACCCAGTCGCCCTATTTCTACATCGCCTTAGTGATGATGATTATAGGCACCCAGCTCTTCGTGGCCGGTTTCCTTGGCGACCTCATCAGCCGCTCTTCGCAAGGCAGAAACGACTATCAAATAGAGAAAGAAATAAAATAAACAGCAATTATGAAAAGGCTCGTTCCAATAACATTCATCTCCGCCATGCTCGCGGCCTGCTCATCTATAGAATGCCCGCTCAACAACGTGGTGGAGGCTGTTTACACACTGCAAAAAAGTACAGGACTGCCCGACACCCTCTACGACACACTGACCATTTTCACAAGAAGGAGCGACGGGACAGACACCATACTGCTCAACAAGGCCGTGCAGACCACTTCCTTTGAGCTGCCCATGAGCCACACCAACGAAACCGACGAGCTGTATTTCCTCATTGGAAGCATCACTGACAAGGTGACAGTGACAAAAACCAACACGCCACATTTCGAGTCGGTGGATTGCACACCCTCATATTTCCACCAAATCACAGATGTGCAGTGGCAAGGCTCACTCATCGACAATATCATTATAAAGAACCAAGAAGTAAGCTATGACACAACGACAAATATGTATATCGTGTTTAAAAAGTCTTATTAGCATACTGCTGATACTCGCCGTGGTGCCGGCACAGGCACAAAGACGGAAAACAGTGGAGGAGCCTGACAGCACACCACTGTTCAACGGCGTGCAAATCATGGCCGACCTCGTGGGACCGATACAAATGGCTGTGAGCGACTACGGACAGTGGGAGGTGGCGGCGAGAGTGAATCTCAAAGACAAATACTTCCCAGTAATCGAACTCGGATACGGAAAGGCCAACCACGACGAGGAAGCCTCATCAACAGCATATAAGACTAAAGCCCCATACGGCAGAATAGGATGCGATTTCAACGTTTTGAAAAACAAGCACCGCCCATACCGCGCGTTCGTGGGACTCAGATATGCCTACACCTCGTTCAAAACAGATGTGGAAAGAGCTGTCGTTACCGACCCGGTTTGGAAAACCCAATCCCATTTCCTCGTCACAGGAAACAAATGCTACTATCACTGGTTGGAACTCACCGCCGGCATCGACGCTAAAGTTTACGGACCAATACACTTGGGTTGGAGCGTGAGATATAAGAGAAGAATCAAAGCCGACGAAGGATTAGTGGGCAACGCATGGTACGTGCCAGGCTTCGGTATCAGCAACAAAAGCCGGCTCGGCGGAACATTCAACATCATTATCGACTTATTATGGAAGAACAAGGCAGGAAAAAAAGAATGAGGTGGCAACTGCCATTTCTCATTTTCCTCATAATAGCCACCGTACTTATTGTGAGGCATCAGCGCGACATGCCATATCAGCAAAACTCGGGTATGGTGTTCAGCACGATATACAACATCACCTACCAGTGCGACTCCGACTTGCAATGGTCGATAGAACAGGAGTTGAAAAAGGTGGACCAGTGCCTCTCGCCATTCAACGAGACATCGCTCATCACCGCGATAAATAATAATAAGGACACACTGACCGACAAGACCTTCGAATATGTGTTCAACCTCGCCCTTAAAGTGTCGGAAGAAACGGGTGGCGACTTCGACATCACCGTGGCACCGCTCGTCAACGCATGGGGCTTCGGTTTTAAAGAAGGCATCACACCCACACAACAGCAAATTGACAGTCTCAAAGAAATCATCGGATACGGGAAGGTGAAACTTCAAAACCACAAGGTGATTAAAGACGACAAGAGGATAATGCTCGACTGCAGCGCCATCGCCAAAGGATATGCCTGCGACGCCGTGGCAAGTATGCTCGCAAGGAAAGGAGTGGAAAACTATATGGTGGAAATCGGAGGCGAAGTGGTTACAAGAGGCGTGAACAAGAAAAGGGAGGAATGGAGAATTGGAGTGGAAAAGCCCCAAGACATCGACACTGTCAAAACCTCTGAGCTACAAGCGGTGATAGCAATCAGCGACAAAGCACTCGCCACAAGCGGCAACTACAGAAATTTCTACTATAAAGACGGTAAGAAATACGCCCACACCATCGATCCCCACACGGGCAAGCCGGTGCAACACAACATTCTCTCGGCCACCGTCGTGGCTAAAGACTGCGCCACCGCCGACGCCTACGCCACAGCATTCATGGTAATGGGGCTCGAAAAAGCTAAAAAAATATTGGAAAACCACAATGAGCTGAAAGCATACATTATATATAATGATGACAAAGGCAATTATCAAACGTGGTCTTCACCAAAATTGAAAGTGAAATAAAAATATGCCAGAGAGCAGACTATCAGACAAACTGCTGAAGCTGCCCCTCTTCATGGGTCTCAGCAAGGCTGACCTCGACGACATTATGGGATACACCAAGTTCGGTTTCGAAAAAGTGGAAAACGGGTGTAACATCGTCGAGGAAGGGGCTGTGTGCGACAGAGTGTATATCCTCACCAACGGATATATGACCGCCACTACCACCAGCGAGGACCGCAGCTACTATATCACAGAGGACCTGCACTCACCTTATCTCTTCCAACCGGAGAGACTATTCGGTATGCAGCAGAGATTCACACACCGTTTCGACGCACTTACCACGTGCAACCTCATCACGCTCAACAAAGAAGAGACAATGAGACTGCTCGACCAGTTCCTCGTGTTCCGACTCAACTTCTACAACACCCTCGCCACGCAGGCGCAGAAGATGACAAAGAGAAACTGGAGGCCGGCACCAAAAGACCTGAGGGCGAAAATCACACGCTTCCTCACCGACCACTGCCTCTACCCCGCAGGGAAGAAGGTGTTTCACATAAAAATGAACACCTTGGCATTAGAAGTTAACGACAGCCGACTCGACGTGTCAAGAGTGCTGAACAAAATGCAAGAGGAAGGGCTTTTGACTTTAGGACGAGGCAAAATCACTATCAACGCAATGGAAAGCCTTAATGGCTGACAACATTATATAACAAACAAAAAGCCGAAGATATGAAAATATGTTTTCTCGCAGATTCCGTTTTCACCGTGGGAGGAGTGCAAAGAGTGTGCGCCGTGATTGCGAAGGCATTAGCACAGAAAGGCCACGATATTACCATCATGACTTTTGACGAGCCGGAGAAAAAAGACACCACACTCTACGGACTCAACGAGGTTGACATCAAATATCAGTTTGTCGCCTACCCCAACCCCTCGGCGATAAAAGAGAAATGCTGCAAGGCATACAGCTATATTTACAGAAGGCTCCTGCCGAAAGAAGGCATCTTCAACGACCTCTATGCCCACAGCTCCTTCCCCTCGGAGCGGCGACTCTATCTCGCAGGAAAACTCGCTGAAGGACATTACGATGTCATCGTAGGCGTACACGTGTTTCTCGCCGCAAGGCTCGCCACCATGCAAGGACAGTTGCACAAGGCAAAACTTATCGGATGGTCGCACAACAGCTACGACGCTCTCTTCGGAGAAGACACTAAATACTACCTCGGACCAGTGGTGGCACCATACTATGCGAGCCGTTTCAAAATGCTCGACCATTTCGTGGTGCTTACTCATCAGGACGCACAGGTGTATCAAAAGCTCCATGGCATCACCCCTACTGCCATCTACAACCCGCTCACGCTGAAACCCGGCAAGCCAAGCACCGGCGACTCGAAAAAATTCCTCGCCGTGGGAAGATTAGCGAAAGGGCATAAAGGGTTCGACATTCTCATCGACGCCTTCAATATCTTCGCAAAACAAAACAAAGAATGGACGCTCGACATCGTGGGAGAAGGACCAGAACAGCCGGTGTTTGAGAAAATGATACAAGACTACCAGCTGCAAGACAGAGTGAAGATACACCCTTTCACCAACAACATACAAGAGTATTATTCTGCCGCTCAGGTGTATATCCTAAGCAGCCGCTGGGAAGGCTTCGGACTGGTGATTGTGGAGGCCATGGCGCATGCGCTGCCTGTGATAAGCTCCGACTTGCCGACAAGCAAGGAGATAATGGGAGACACAGGGCATTATTTCACCAACGGCAATGCGGAGGAGCTGGCACAGGAAATGCTGAAAGCCACCAACTATAACTGGTCGGAAGAGGCAGACAAAGCTCTCAAGACAGCACAGAGATTCACCATTGGCACAATAATTGCAGAATGGGAGAAAATAATAAACGATTGATAATTAACCATTAAAGAGTAACGATTATGGCATCATGGTATGACAAATATTTGACCATCTACGGCAAACCTTTCAGCGAGGTGCCGCAGAGCATCATCGACGAGACACGCGAGGGATTGGCAAGACTGCAAAGCGACGACCCGCTCGTGTCGATAGTGGTAATAGCATATAATGAGGAGACACACCTCCAAGCCTGTCTGTGGGCGTTGAGCCACATACAATGCAGCTACCCCGTGGAGATTATCGGTGTGAACAACGACTCCAAAGACCGCACGGAGGAGATATATCAGAAGTCGGGCATCCCCTACTTCACCGAGTATCAGCACAGCTGCGGATATGCGCGCCGCTGCGGACTGCAGAACTGCCGTGGCAAATACTATTTCGACATCGACAGCGACACGCTCTACCCGCCACAGTATTTCGACATTATGATGAAAGAGCTGACAAAGCCCGACGTGTCGTGTGTGTCATCACTGTGGAGCTATTTCCCCGATGAGCAGCACTCAAAACTGCAACTGCGCATCTTCGAGATGTGCCGCGACATCTTCCTCTACATCCAGCATTTCAAACGGCCGGAGCTCAGCGTGAGAGGACTCGTCTTCGCATATAATGCCGACTATGGACGCAAAGAGGAATACAGGGTTGACATCATCCGCGGCGAGGACGGCTCCATGGCCCTCTCGCTCAAGAAATACGGACGCATAGCTTTCGTGCGCAACAGAAAAGCAAGAGCAGTGACCGGCTATGGCACCAGCGACCAGCCTTCGGTATGGAAGATGCTCATACACCATGCCAAGATACAACTCAAGGGCATCACGAGAATCTTCTACAAGAAAGACCACTATGAAGACAGCGACGACAATCTCGTGGCAAATAAACAGAAGAAAAAAGACAATCAAGCATAACACCTTATTTATATATAGGTAAAAATTTTTATATATAGGAATCAAAAACTTATATACAGGTTAAATATAGGCAAAGGAAAATTTTGTATAAGTAAATAAAAACCGGACTTCAGGAATGCCCCGAAGTCCGGTTTTATTATTTAAGCCGATGCTTTAAAGTATTGTCTTCACAGCCTCAAGCATACCCTTCTCCTGAATCAGGTCGAGGTCTTTCTTGAGCAGCTCTGCCAGACCCTTGATATCGTGAAGGTCTTCGCCCTCCCAGATATCTTTAGCGCTCAGCACGCCGTCAACCACTTTCTGTGTGTCACCAGTAGCCCAGAGGTCTTTGAGCAGATCCATGATGTTCTGTGCGTCGTTGGGTACGATTTCTGTGCCGTCCTCACGTTTGCCGCCTTTGTAGTAGGTGATGATGGCAGCGAGACCGAACACGAGGCCCTGGGGCAGTTCGCCCTTGCGCTCCAAATAGGTCTTCACGCCGGGCAGGTCGCGGGCGCAGAACTTCGGGAAGGAGTTGAGCATGATGCTCGTTACCTGGTGGTCAACATACGGGTTGTTGAAACGCTCCAGCACGTCAGAAGCGAATTGTTTCAGCTCGTCCATAGGCAAGTTGAGGGTCTCCATAAGCTCCTCGAACTGTACTTTGTGAATGTACTTGCCGATAACCTCGTGGTTGCAAGCGTCTCTTACGATGTTCACGCCGCTGAGGAAAGCCACCGGTGAGAGCACGGTGTGCGGACCATTGAGCAGTGTAACCTTTCTCTCGTGATAAGGTTTCTCGCTCTCGGCGATAAGCACGTGCAAGCCAGCCTTCTCTGCGGGGAACTCCTCGCGAAGCTCTTCGCAAGTCATGTTCTCAGCTTTCTCAATCACCCAGAGGTGGAATGCCTCTGCCTGTACAACGAGGTTGTCTTTGTAACCCACTTTCTGCTGAATGTCGGCGATGTCCTTGCGGGGGAAGCCCGGTACGATACGGTCAACGAGTGTTGCGCATACGTAGCAGTATTTTGTAAACCACTCTTTGAATGCCTCGTAGTCTGCACCGAAGTCGTCTTTCCACAGTTCGATGTATTTGAAGATGCAGTCTTTCAGATGATGGCCGTTGAGGAAGATAAGCTCGCAAGGCATCAGAATCAGACCTTTCTTCGGGTCGCCGTTGAAGAATTTGAAACGGTGGAAGAGCAGTTGAACGAGTTTGCCGGGATATGAGCTTGCCGGTGCGTCGCTGAATTTACAAGTGTCATCGAAAGCAATACCTGCCTCTGTGGTGTTGGAGATTACGAAACGTATTTCCGGCTGCTCTGCCAATGCCATGAAGGCCTGGTTCTGAGTGTAAGGATTCAGCGCGCGGCTGATCACGTCGATACGCTCCAAGGTATTCACCGGCTCACCGTTGATACGGCCCTGCAGGTTCACGTGATACAGGCAGTCCTGACCGTTGAGCCAGTCAACCATACCTCTTTCGATAGGCTGCACTACTACCACCGACCCGTTGAAATTGGTCTTCTGGTCCATGTTCCATACAATCCAGTCAACAAAAGCGCGAAGGAAGTTACCTTCACCAAACTGGATAATCTTCTCGGGCATCACGCTCTTGGGCGCTGTCCTTTTGTTTAATGATTTCAGTTGTGCCATTTTTTAATTAGTTTTAAAGTATTATACTGTATATTGCAGTTTCCTAAATTAATGATAATCGCCGGACGGCGATATTAATTGTCAATTGTTTAGTCTCTAAACCTCTCTGAGCTTCTCACGAGCTTTTCATCTTTCATAATTCCCCTTTTTGCAAGGAAATACATCACCATAGAGATGAAAGGAAAGGTGAAGGCGTAGTTGAAAGTCACTGTGCCCAAAGCCTCCGATGTGGTAACTCTCGAAATTACTATTGCCACGATATACCAGCCAAGCATAAGGAGCATGCACAGTTGGCAAAGGTGCATTTGGAATTTGCGGTTCTTATATGCGAAGATAGCCACCAAAGCCAAAGGCAAAGAGACAAGGAGTATTGCAAAGAGAGGCCACGGCATAAAGCTGTTGCCACCCTCTGCACCCTTGATCATCAGATTATACAGCTCACCTGTCAACAACCCGTCGGCATAGTAAGTGCCGACAGGCAGACACAGGCAGGCGATAGTGAAAATCATACCTAAGATGAGCCAGATGGTCTGTATGCGCTGTATCATCTTAAAGCTCCTCCTCTGTTTCAGGCTGTTTCGAAGCGTCGCGCCAATAGATATTACCTTCGATAAACTCCTCTGTAGCCATCAGAGACGGTTTTGCCAATTTCTCATAATAGCGTGAGATTTCAACCTGCTCACGGTTTTCAAACCTCTCCTCAAGGGTATCAGTGGTATATGAGGCAAACTCAGCAAGCTTCTTGCTCAAGTCCTGCTTAATCTCTGCTGCTATTTGGTTGGCCCTCTTAGCGATGATAACCACAGACTCGTAGATGTTACCTGTTTCCTGACTTAAATCCATAATGTTGCGCGTAACAGTGTTAGTAGGCGCCTTAGACTTTTTGTAATCCATTTCTTTAATTATTTATTTATTTGTTTTCTTTTTCTTTCTCCTTATTCAGATATTTAGAGGAGCCGGTAATTTTCTTGCAACCGGCGATATATTCATTGGCCAAAGCCACGTTTTTGCTGTCGGGAAACTCATTGATGAAGCCGTAGCACTCATCCTCCGCGTCTCTGTAGCGGTCGAGCTTCTTCTCTTCCACGCTCTGTTTGGCCAGTCCGTACTTGCATTTCATTATCAGCAGCATAAAATCCTCGCGACGGCTGTTATAAGGATATTCCTTCACTGCATTCTGCGCCGTGATGATTGCTGCCTCGTAGTTACTGCCGCCAAAAGAGCAATTACCGAAATAGTTGCCAAGGTCGTAATACATCTTCGCATTCAGATACTCCTTATCCACAAGTTTATCCTGCAAGGCGAACACCCTCTTCTGCACGATAGGGCGATACTTGCCCTCCGGGAAACGGTCGAGATAGTCACCGTAGGCGGCAATGGCACTATAGGTGCCGCTCTGGTCCAAGCGCGGCTCCGGGGTGCTCATATAAAGGCTCTCACCGCTATAGAAGGAGGCAAGCTCCGCGTAGGTGCCTTTGGGATAGGTCTTCACATACTTGTTGAAAGCCTCAGCTGCCGACTGGTAGTCGCCATCACAATACATAGACATAGCAAACATATACAGACATTCCTCACCATTGTCGGTGCCTTTCTGCAATATCAGCTGGTCGTTAAGAAGCGACGATGCCCACGTGTATTTGCCCTCGGCAAAACACTCTTTGGCATAGTCATATTTAAAACCGTTGTCCGTCGTCTTGTAAACGGAGTTGAACTCATTCGCACATCCGCAAAGCAAAGCCGTCAGACAACATGAAAAAACAATTTTGCGCATATCTGCCTTAATTTTTGTGCAAAGTTACGCATTTTTCGCCATACTACAAAAATAATAATGATTTTTTAGCATTTAAAAGCCATTTTCTTATTCTTTTTTACTAATTTTGCACCCTGAATGATAAAATTTGACCTTACATCGCAATATTCGCCCACCGGCGACCAGCCGGAGGCCATAGCACAACTCACCGAGGGTATCAACAACGGCGAGAAGGCTCAGGTGTTGCTCGGAGTAACCGGCAGCGGAAAAACATTTACCATTGCCAACGTGATACAAAACGTGCAAAAACCAACACTGATACTCAGCCATAACAAGACACTCGCGGCACAGCTGTATGAGGAGATGAAAGGATTCTTCCCACACAACGCCGTGGAATATTATGTGTCATACTATGACTATTACCAGCCAGAGGCCTATCTGCCACAAACAGACCTGTATATCGAGAAAGACCTCGCCATAAACGAGGAAATCGACAAACTGCGCCTCAGCGCCGTAACTGCCCTGCTCTCCGGCCGCCGCGACGTCATCGTGGTCTCGTCGGTCTCGTGCATTTATGGTATGGGAGGGCCTACGGCGATGAAAGACAATATTATAAAGGTGGAAAGGGAGCAAAACCTCGACAGAAACGAATTCTTGCGAAGACTCGTGGCAGCACAATACACGCGCAACGACTTAGACTTGGGAAGGGCAAATTTCAGAGTCAAAGGAGACACCGTCGATATCTTCATGCCCTACAACGACAATGTGTTAAGAATAGTCTTCTGGGGGGACGAGGTGGAGGAAATCGACGAGGTGGACGCCATCGACATGCACCTCTTGGCAACATTCACCGACTACCAGATATACCCGGCCAACCTCTTCGTCACATCTCAAGAACAACAAATAAATGCCATCAGACACATACAAGATGACCTGATGATGCAAGTGGACATGTTCAGAAGCATCGGAGACAATATCAAGGCCGACAGACTCAAGGAAAGGGTGGAATACGACATGGAGATGATTAAAGAGCTCGGCACATGCTCCGGCATAGAAAACTACTCCAGGTATTTCGACGGAAGGCAAGCGGGCGAAAGACCATACTGCCTGCTCGACTTCTTCCCCGACGACTATCTCACCGTGATTGACGAGAGCCATGTGAGCGTGCCACAGATAAACGCCATGTATGGAGGCGACAGGGCAAGGAAGACAAACCTCGTGGAATACGGATTCCGGCTCCCGGCGGCCTTCGACAACAGACCCCTGCGCTTCGAGGAGTTCGAGGCGATGACGAAACAGGTGATTTATGTCTCTGCAACACCTGCCGACTATGAGTTGCAACAAGCTGAAGGCGTGGTGGTGGAACAAGTGATAAGACCCACCGGACTGCTCGACCCCGTGATTGAGGTAAGACCCACACAAAACCAAATCGACGACCTGCTCGAAGAAATAACAGAGAGGACGGAGAAAAATGAGAGGGTTTTAGTTACCACACTCACAAAGAGAATGGCTGAGGAACTCACCGAATACCTGCTCAACCATGGTGTGAGAACCAACTACATACACAGCGACGTGGACACCCTCGACCGTGTGAAAATACTTGCAGGACTGCGAGAGGGAGAGTTCGACGTGCTGGTGGGAGTAAACCTCCTCAGGGAGGGCTTAGACCTGCCGGAGGTGTCGCTCGTGGCAATTCTCGACGCTGACAAGGAGGGCTTCCTCCGAAGCCGACGCTCATTGACACAGACCGCCGGAAGAGCTGCGCGCAACATCAACGGAAAGGTCATTATGTATGCCGACACCATCACCGACAGCATGAGGCAGACGATAGAAGAGACCGACCGCCGAAGGGAAAAGCAGATGAAATACAACGAGGAGCACCATATCACTCCAAAACAAATAGTGAAAGGTATTTCAAGGTCGGAACTCACAGCGGCAGCAGACACCAAAGACAGGGAAAAGAAAGCTGCAAAACTCGACATCGCTTACACAGGGCCTAAAGAGGGCACGTTCGCCGCCGACCCCGTAGTGGCGTCGATGACCAAAGAACAACTGCAAAAGAGTATCGCAAACACTGAAAGACTGATGAAAGAGGCTGCCAAAAACCTCGACTTCATACAGGCGGCACAATACAGAGATGAGATGCTCAAACTGCAAAAAGAACTCGAAATGAAATAAAAAGTGTTAATACTACAACACTTTTAAAGCACTTTCCAAATTTCTTTGACGATTATTCAAAAAAAAACACTACTTTTGTAGCCGCAATAAAGACGGGTTAGTCCTAATGCTGAAGATGAAGTTTAAAGTATTGATTAAAAGTTAAGAATATGAGAAAATTATTTTTCATCGTTATTGCTATGTTGATGCCGGCTTTCGCCAGCGCACAAAACGTATGGGAACAAGACAACAAACCCAAACAAAAAGAACAGAAAGCAAAAAAGAAAGCGCTCTTTGAGTCTTCAAAACAAGCTAAAGCTAAAGATGCGCCATACCTCAAAGGGGCGGTGCCAGAGGTGGACGGAAAAGTGGAATTCGACACCATTTATACAGTGCCGGGAAAGTCAAAAGAGCAGATTTACAATTTCATACATCAGTATCTGCTGAACCAAACCACTGAAGAGGGACAGTTGGACAATCTGAGCAAAATGGTAATCGAAAAACCCGAAGAGGGCACAGTGGCAGCAAGATACAGCGAATGGCTCGTGTTCAAAAAAAGCGCACTCGTGTTAGACCAGACAAGGTTCAACTACAATATCATAGCCATTTGCAGCGACGGGAAATTGGAGATACGCATCAAGAACCTCTCATACGACTATGAGGAAGAGAGCACCACACAGCACTACAGCGCAGAGGAATGGATTGCTGACAAAGTGGCGGTAAACAAAAAGAACACCAAGCTCTACCCCATCTCAGGGAAGTTCCGCCGCAAAACCGTGGACAGGGTGAGATACACCTTCCGCACTATCGACAATGAACTGAAAGCATTGTAACATAATGGAAATAAGACACAGGGGTGAACAACCGCAAAGGCAAAAACCGCCCATGCTCGCACTGAGGAACACCCTCAACATCGTTTTTATGCTCTTGGCCATCGCTGGCTGTGTGATGTTCCAATTGTATCCCGACATGCGCACCTGGGCCATCGTCGTCATCATGACAGCGGTGGCAGTGAAGCTAAGTGAATGTATTCTCAGAGTGTATCTGTCGAAAAAAGAGAAAAAGGATGAAGAAAATGTTTAAGCCACTGCTCGTAGCGGCATTTCTCGCTTTGGCATTACCCGCCAACGCGCAGATGACCATTGACGAGGATGGCATGATGACTGAAAGGACAAAAAATAAAAAAGACTCTCTCGGCACAGACAAGGAGGTGCCGCAAGGGATGAAGACTTGGAAAATTGACCCAAGGTTCGGAGACCGCACTTACGTAGTGCCTGACACCGTGCCATATATGTTTATGAACACCGTGTTCACAACAGGACTCAGAGGCGAATACAACACCTTGGGCAACAACGGCAGTCCAAGACAAAACCGCATCTTCATCGACAGAAAAGAAACATCACAATTCTCATTTCTCGACAACTACGACTTCTTCGTGCCGGCAATAGGCGACTACCATTTCACCAACACACTCTCGCCTATAACAAACTTATCCTACTACTCCTGCGGAGACAAGACAAACGGCGAAGACCATTTTAAAGCTCTCTTTGCCGTAAACGCCAACAAAGAACTCGGGTTCCTGCTGAAATTCGACTACCTCTATAACAGAGGATACTACAGCAACCAGAGCAACAGCCATTTCAACACCTCTTTCCTCACATCATACCTCGGAGACAGATACAATCTCCACTTCATCTTCTCCATAAATAATGAGAAAGTGTCGGAAAACGGAGGCATCACCAACGATGAGTACATCGTCCACCCGGAATCGTTTTCTGATGACTACAACGATGACGAAATTCCCACAATCCTTAACAGCAACTGGAACCGCAACAAGCACTGGTCGGTTTATCTCACCCACCGCTACAGCTTCGGTTTCCACCGCAAGGTGAAAATGACTGAGGATGAGATTAAAGCGAAAAAGTTCGCCATGCAAGCAGCTCAAGATGAGCAGAAACGCAAAGAAAAGGAGAAACAAAGGAAAGAGGGCGATGACTATGAGATGAAAGCTGTTGGAGAGGCACCTAAAGGACGGCCCAAAGACGCAAAAATAATGGGCGACGCACCCGCACCCGGCAACAAGAAAGAGGGAGGGGAAAGAGTAGCTGTGGATGGACAGGAGATGCGCGACAGCCTTGCGGCCGTGGCCAAAGAAGAAGCCCTCGACACAGCATGGATGAAAAGGGAATACGTGCCGGTAACAAGTATCATACACACCGCACAGGTGTTCCACGGAAGAAGAATTTACCAGGCCTACGACACGCCGACAGGATATTATAATGAAACCATTTTTGATAATGGAGTGTTGTATGGAGACTCCATCTATGATGAGACCAAATACACATCGGTGAATAACACCTTCGCACTCGCATTGCTCGAAGGCTTCAACAAATGGGCACAGTCGGGAATAAAACTCTTTGTGACACACGAACTGAGAAAAGTAACAATGCCCGACAGCACAGGAATAGGACGCTCATCATGGACGGAAAACGATATCAGCATAGGAGGACAACTAAGCCGGACACAAGGTAAAGTGTTCCATTACAATGTTACCGCAGAGACCTGGCTCGTGGGAGAGAATGCCGGACAGCTGAAAATAGACGGTACGGCAGACCTTAACTTCAAACTTTTCGGCGATACCGTGCAGCTCGCTGCCAAGGCGTATTTTCACCGTTTGAACCCCACTTTCTTCTACCGCCATTTCCATGGTAAACACGCGTGGTGGGACGACAACGGACTGTCGAAAGAGGTGCGCACAAGAGTGGAAGGCGACTTCAGCCTGAAACGCACAGGAACGACCCTCCGGGTGGCTTTAGACGACATAAGCAACTATACCTACCTCGGACAAAGCTATACTGCAGAGATGAGCGGAACGGACAACAGCTACTACAATATGGCTGTGGGAGTAAGACAGAAAAGCAACGTAGGAGTGATAACTGCTCAACTGCTGCAAAACCTGCGCTTCGGACCACTGCACTGGGATAATGTAATCACATATCAAAAGTCAACTGACACAGATGTGCTACCCCTACCCGACCTCAACGTTTATACAAACCTGTACCTGCGCTTCCGCATAGCAAAGGTGCTGGACGTGGACCTCGGAGCTGACGCGCGCTATTTCACAAAATACTATGCGCCATCATACAGCCCATATACAGGTAGCTACGTGGTGCAGGAACAAGAAGACAGAGTGAAAGTGGGCAACTGCCCGATAGTAAACGTGTATGCCAACCTCTTCCTCAAACACGCCCGCTTCTTCGTGATGATGAGTCATGTCGTGGGAGGGAAAAACTATTTCTACACCCCACACTACCCGCTCAACAGCAGCGTGCTGAGATTTGGAGTGAGCTGGAACTTTCTCAATTGACAATTGATAATTGACAATTGACAATTAAGCGAACTTCGTTCGCAAAAAGCTCACCGCAAGGTGCTGCCCCGACTGGGTCGGGTTTGTCCTAAAGATTGATTTATATATAATGTGTATTGCTATGAGACGGAATTTTGTGTTTTTAATATCCCTGCTCCTTGCAGCAGCCTTTGCAGCATCGTGTGCCTGCTCCTCAAAGAAAGGACCTAAGGACTATTCACAGCAAATAAGGGAACTGCAAAAGCAGATGATGGAAGAGGCTATGGCCAACGACGACCTGTCGATGTATTACATCGAAGGCCTGTATTTCCTTATCAGTTCCGACAACAACGAGGGACTCGTATATTCGCGGGTGCTGTATTTCGGAGAAAAAGGAGAGGGAGCTATTTATGTCTTTGATCCCACAGGACATAAAGACGCAGAGGAAATTCCTATAACATACGTCAATAAACTCGACGCCGACAACGCCGTGATATATAATATGGAGGGAGACTCCACTTCCTATACAATGTTTGTGGAAGACTGGGTAATACCTGACCCCGAATTTGAAATCGCATTCCCCAAAACAGTGAGAGTGATGAACAACTCCAACGGCAACATGCTCTACGGAGGACTGATAACAGAAAGCAAGGTGATGGCCCTGCTCGACAATGCTGGATACGCAAATATCAAAGATAACGACGGCGAAACCAACGACGAGGGGGCTATAACCACTACCCTTTCAAGGGTTGACAGTCTTAAACAAGTTATGGAAGAGGCTGTGGAACAAGGAGAGAAAGCCGCTGAGCAAGTGGCAGAGACTGCGCAAAAAACAAGAGATCCCAACGCAGACAAATGTCCGCGATGCAAAGGCACTGGCAAATGCTCTTATTGCAACGGCGTGGGTAAACAAAGAGAAACATCATTAGGAGGAGCACAAGAGTCCGTGCCTTGCACTATATGCAAAGGAAGCGGGAAATGCAAAATTTGCGGAGGAACAGGAGCGGCAAATTGAGGCTCCGCCTCAAATTGACAATTGACAATTGGCTTCGCCGACAATTGGCTTCGCCGACCTTTGGCTTCGCCTGCAGCGATAACGGCTGCGCCGTAATTAAGCTATAAGATTAAAATAAACTTTTTACAAGAATAAAAACGGTAATTATATGGAAAACGAAGTATTAAAAGCTATTCGCGAGCGCCGCAGCATCAGGCGCTTCAAACCCGAACAGATAACAGATGAAGAGTTGCAAACTGTTTTAGAGGCCGGCACCTGGGCACCCACAGGCCACGGCACACAAGCATCTTGGATCGTGGCAGTGCAGAATGAAGAGATGTGCGCAAAACTCCGTAAAATGAATGCAATGATTATGGGTACGGAGTCAGACCCCTATTACGGCGCGCCTACAATAGTGATTGTTACTGCCCCCGAAGACTATGCGAATAATGTGAAAGACGGCTCTTTGGTTCTCGGTAATATGATGCTCGCCGCCCACTCCATAGGGCTCGCCTCCTGCTGGATTAACCGTGAGGATGCCATGTTCGCCACTCAAGAGGGCAAAGAGATGCTAAAAGAGTTTGGACTGCCCGACGGACAGCTCGGCATCGGAGCATTGGCATTGGGATATGCCTCTTCACACCCGCATACAGTGAAACCGAGGAAAGAAAAATACTACAGGGTGATTAGGTAATGCTCGCAAGCTCGCAATTGATAATTGACAATTGACAATTGATAATTGATAATTGATAATTAATGCTCGCAAGCTCGCAATGGACAATGGACAATGGACAATGGATAATTATTCGGGCTTTTCCGGATGCTATGCGGGGTAATTATGGCATTTTCGGGGCTTTTTTCGTATAAATTCAATTTTTTTTGAAAAAAAAGCGATAAAAGTTTTGTCAGTTCCAAAAAAAGCAGTACCTTTGCACCGCAATTCAGCAATAAGGCTACTTAAAGCCTTGAATGGGCGCCCTTAGCTCAGCTGGTAGAGCAACTGACTCTTAATCAGTGGGTCTAGGGTTCGAATCCCTAAGGGCGTACAAAAACGACCTGAGACGCAAGCGTTTCAGGTCGTTTCTTTTTTATTATATCAATGCTTATTTCTTATTGATCAAGTCGAAGAGATAGGTCATCTTAATTACTATATTCCCGAAATTAGAACGTGAGAAATGGTCTTTCTTGCTGTCACCATAAATATTGCCTAAGCCATAGTAATAACGGCCCTCCAGCAGGAAACGGCCAACCTTAGGAATTGAGAACTGCACACCGGCGCCTCCGGCGATACCATAGTCGAAAGAGTGCTCCACTGCCATGCTGTCCTGCTGGTATGTGTTGCTCACCCTGTCGCTATACATCTCTATAGTCTGATTATGACTTCCCAATTCTCCGCTTACGAAATTCGACTTGTAGCTCTCTCCAAGGAAAAGTCCCAACTGCGGACCTATTTGAAAAAAGAACTGCAAACCCTTGTCTTCCTTTCCCCAAGCGAGGTTGGCAAACACTGGCATCTGTATGTAGTTCTGAGTACGCACGTATGACAAAGCCTCGCCGTCGGCGTTGAGCACCGGACTGTCATTCACATCCAAGATTTTCTCTTTCCAACCTATCTGGGCATAGTTGAGCTCGGCCACAAGGGAGCAAATAGACTTGAAATACTTCTCGCAAGTGTATTTCACCGTCACACCTCCGGTGAAGCCGCCATGCAAACTTTGTTTTACAGTAGGCACAAAAGCTATGTTACTCATCACATAACCTCCGTTCACGCCCACGCTCAACACGCTGCGGTGCTCTCCTACCTGCGCCCGTGCAGTGATGGCGGCAGTGAGTATCGTGAATATGACTATCAGCTTTCTCATATTAGAAATTCATCGACTCCAAACCTCCGCCCGGGATATAGTGCACAAACATAAACGCGGTGTTCTGCAAACCGCCTCCGCTGTTACGCTTGAAATGGTATGGTGTCTGCACACCTGAATTGCCGTTCACGCCGGTATTGCCATAAAACTCCTTACCATAAAGGTGCAGGCCACGGAGGAAATAATAACCCTGGTCGAAACCGGTGATGGCGAAGCGGGGCAATGCCTGCTGCATATCCTCGTGGAATGCCCAGCGGTATCTCTGCTCAATCCTCTTCACGCGCGAACTGTTGGGATTATAATAGAACGAGGTGGGTATATACACATCGTATTTATGGAAATTGTCGATATTGTATTTCTCATACATCAGCCACTCTGTATATCCGAAAATAGAGATTTCCATTGAGGGGTTGGCGCTTTTCACCTTGTCGAGTTTTGCTATGGCAGCCCTGAGCTCTGGCGACTTGCCGGAGTTGAGAATCACCATATTCTTCTTTTTGTTGCTGAATGCCTTTTGGAAAGCCAGGTCGTCGCTGGTAAGGTTGGTGATAGAGAAGTCGGTGCCTTTCTGCTCCATAGTTCTTCTCAAAGGTATCGTGAAGATGCCTTTCTTGCTCTCCGCGTCGTTGCAGTCGATGAAAATGGCATGGTAGTCCTTAAACCTCTCCATATACTTTTCTATCACGCTGCTGCTGAAATCCACGTCGTTCTGATACACCTGGAAGATGTTGCGGTTGCGCAACACCTCGTCGCTGCTGATAGAGAAAGGTATCACGAGTTTGATATCATTCTTGAGCGCAAAGTCGCCAAGAGCCTTCACCTGTTTGGTGTATAACGGACCGAAGATGATGTCGCACTCTGCTGCCGACGGGTCTTTGATGATTTTGCTTGCGTCGCCCTCGATATTAAGGTTCCACGCATGCACATTCACCGACACGCCCTCTCTCTTGATGCTGTCGCAAGCCATGAGCAGTCCACGGTAGTATTCCACCATCCTCCGGCCGTCGCCGTCAACGTCGTGCAAGGGCAGCACCACTCCTACCCTCACCTCTCTCTTCCTCGGGTCAGTCTCTTTGCTGGCCTTTGTGCCTTTTGTCGCAGCTGTTGTCGTGGTTGTCGTTGCTGTTGCTGCCTGTTTCTTCTTCACCTCCTGATACTCTGTGGCAGTATAAGGAATGTTGATGACATCACCTTTCTTGAGCTCGAAGCCCGGCTCCTTCATCTTCGGGTTGGCGTCGATGAGTTCCTGCACGGTAAGGCCGTTCTGATTGGCGATGCCGAAGATGGTTTCTTTCTTCTTCACCTCGTGCTGGAATTTCACGGGTTGCTGTGCCGTTGCGTTGAGAGCAAAGGCGAATGTGGCGGCGAGGGTAGCTGTCCTCATCACCTTGGCAGTGCCTGCCATTTTCTTTAGGGCTGCTGTGAGAGCCCTGAAACTATGTGTTTTTTTCATATCCGTAATTATTTTCGGCTGCAAAGGTACAAATATTTTCTGAAAAACGTGAAAAAATCATTTAATTTATCTGTTTTATTAGATAAGCGCACTTTTCCGGGTTGCCCACGGCCTTGCTGCTGTCGCACGAGAGCTTCACGCAGTCGTGCCATTCTCTGTTCTCGGTGATGCGCGACTTTGTGAGTTTCAGCACTATGTTCATCGGACTGGCATTCTCCACATCGCAAGTGAGGAAGGTGCCGATGCCAAAGCTGTCTTGCACCCTGCCGGCGGCATACTTATGTATCTCGATGGCTCTCTTGATATTCAAACCATTGGAGTATATCACCTGCTTTGTCTTCGGGTCGATGCCGAGCGACTTATATTTCTCTATAATCTTATCCGTCTGCTCTTCCTCCACACCGCTGTCCACTCGCAGTCCGGTGAACATCATCGCCATCTTTTTCGAGAGGTTGCTGAAGAACACTTTGTCGCCAAAACAGTCGTAGAGGTATGTGCCGTTGTCGCCGTCATATACGTCCGAGAACTTTTTCATCACGTTAAAATTACACTCGAATACACCGCTAACATTTTCCTCAAACTCAATGAGTTGGTGGCTCATAGTACCGATAGGTGTAAGATTGTATTTCATCGCGAAGAACACGTTGCTCGTGCCAGTGAGCTTTCCGGTCCAAGGGTGATGCCCCTTGTCATCATCGTAGCCTCCTTGCTCATACACCTCTCTCATCGTTTTTATCACGAGGTCCTGATGGTCGAACGAGAAGCGGCGGCGGGTGCCCATGTCGCTGAGCACGATGCCGTTGGTGAGAAACTCCACCGTTTTCTGCCTTGTCCTCTCCTCCTCACGCTCGGGGTTGTAACGTTCCACATCCCCGTTGATATAGTGCATCAGCTCCGACACAATAGCAAGGATGGGCATCTCCCACATTATCGCGGAATACCATTTTCCTTTCACGCTGATGTCGAGGTGCCCTTGCTCATCCTGGCTCACGCTCACCTCATGCGGGTTGAAACGGTAGCCGCGCAAGAAGGTGAAATACCACTCCGGCAGGTAATACATCTTCTGCTTCATAAAAGCTATCTCCTCCTGGGTAATCATCACATGGGGCATCAAACTGATCTGCTCCTTGATCAGGTCGGCGAAACCTTTGGGATACACGGTTTTGTTACGGTCGAAGAAGGTGTATTCCACCTCTGCCCTCGGGTATTTTTGCAATACGTAATACTGACAGCTGAACGTGTAGGCGTCATTGTCTGTTAAATGATTGATAATCTGTGCCATGTTTATTTATTATTTTATGATTTCAAATTTTGCGAATTTCAGCAACAGCTGTTTGGAGCCGGCGTCGGCGAATTCCACCGTGGCTTTGGTGTTCTCACCGGAGCCCTCTATTTTTGTCACAGTGCCGATGCCAAACCTCTGATGCCTTATCACCGAGCCGTCGTGCAACTCTCCTATCTTCGTTTTCGTCTCCTGACTGGCAGGGGTAAGGGTGGCGGCACCCATGGTCTTAAACCCTTTTTCCTTCATTTTCTCGCGCAAAGGTTTCTCTTTCAGACGGTCGCCATATTCTTTTTGCAATTGCTCACTCACCGTGGGTTTTCGTCTGCTGGGATAGCCTTCCCAAGGAGCGCCGTAGGTACCTGAGGGGTCGTTGAAACTGCCTGTGGTGATTTTCTCCTTCTTGTCTGCCATAAACTGGAAGCCTACGGGATGCTGGTTTTGCACCCTCGGCCCGAATCCCGGATGGCGGTCGCTTCCGAAACTGCCAAAACCATAGTCGCGGGTGTCACGGAACGGCTGTTTCCCCGATGTGGCATGCACGACATCCATCAGTTTGCGGTCTATCTCCCTTAAAAACCTCGAAGGGTCGAGGAACTCCATCTTGCCGTATCTGAAACGGCACTGGGCGCAAGAGAGCAGACATTGTTCCTTGGCACGGGTGATGGCCACATAGAGCAGCCGCCGCTCTTCCTCCAGTTCACGCGGACTTTCCAAGCACAGCTGTGAGGGGAAGATCGACTCCTCAAGCCCGACAATAAAAACGACGGGGAATTCGAGTCCTTTCGCACTGTGTATGGTCATGAGCAAAGCACGGTCGTCATTGTCGCCGTCACTGTTGTCGCTGTCAAGGTCGGAGAGCAGCGACACTGTCTGCATATAGTCTCTCAGCGTCGTCTCTTCTTCTCTCTCATCCTCCACCCTTTCCTGCACGAACTGGCTCACGGCGGCGAGCAACTCGTCGAGGTTCTCTGCCCTCGCCTTGTCTTGTATGTCGCTTGAGGTGCTTAGCAACTCGTAGATACCCGTCTTTCGCAAAACCGACTGCGCTATTGCTGTCGCGTCGCCCTGCTCCTGCCGGAAACCGTTGATAAGGTTGCAGAAGCCTTCAATCTTCGACCAGGTGGCAGCCGAGAGCCTCAACCCGTATAAGTCGGGGTTGGACACCACCTCCCACAGACTGCTTTCTTTTTGCACCGCGCAGTCTATGATTTTTTGCAGTGTCGTGGCTCCTATTCCTCTTTGGGGATAGTTTACCACTCTTTTAAATGCCTCCTCATCATGCGGGTTGCAAATAAGCCTGAAATATGCCAGCACGTCTTTCACCTCTTTCCTCTGGTAGAAGTTGGTGCCTCCAAAGATGCGGTAAGGTATCCCTCTCTTCACCATCTCTTCCTCAAAGGTTCGGCTCTGTGCGTTGGTGCGGTACAAGATGGCGCAGTCGCTCCATTTGCGATGCTCTTTCTTTACGAGCCTTTCGATATCATTGCATACCACGCATGCCTCTTCCCTGTCGCTTGCGGTGAGGCGGAGTTTCAACTTGTCGCCTCCTTTCTTTTCGCTGAACACGTTTTTGGGTATCTGTCTGCTGTTGTGCCTGATGAGCGAGTTGGCAGCCTCCACGATGTTCTGCGTACTTCTGTAGTTTTGTTCGAGCTTATATGTCTCCGCCCCGTTATAGAGCTTGTTGAATGTCAGTATGTTGTCTATTTCCGCCCCTCTGAAGCCATAGATACTCTGTGCGTCGTCGCCCACCACGCACACCACTTGGTTTCTTTGCGTGAGCAGCCATAGTATCTGCTGCTGCGCATAGTTGGTGTCCTGATACTCGTCCACAAGCACATAGAGGAAGATGTTCTCGTATTTTTCCCTTACTTCTGGATTATTTTTCAATAGCAGGTAAGTATTGAGCAGCAGGTCGTCGAAGTCCATGGCATTGGCTTTTCTGAGCCTCTCCTGATAAATCTCGTAGATATGTGCCACGGCGTGCATGCCGTCTCTCTTATCCCTTTCTACGAGTTCCACCCTCCTTGGATATTCCTTTGCCTGTATCAATGCGTTCTTCGCCCTTGATATCTTCGCCGCCACTGCCGACGGTTTATATGCTTTGTCGTCTTTGAGGTTCAGCTCTTTTATTATGTCTTTTATCAGCGACCTGGAGTCGTCGGCGTCATAAATGGTATAGTCGGAGCTGTATCCGATATAATTTGTCTCCGCCCTCAGTATCCTTGCGAAGATGGAGTGGAAGGTGCCCATGTTTATCCTCCTCGCGTCGTCGAAGGAGGTGATTTGTGCTATTCTCTCTTTCATCTCCTTGGCGGCTTTGTTGGTGAAGGTCAGGGCGAGTATGTTCCACGGTTTATACCCGTTTTGTATCAGGTATGCTATTTTATATGTGAGTACCCTTGTCTTTCCCGACCCAGCGCCCGCGACCACGAGTTGTGGTCCCTTGCAATATTCCACGGCGTCTCTCTGCTGCGGATTTAAGTCTTTCAGTATGTCCATTCGTGTGTGCCGTTAATTGTTGAGTACTCTTATCACCCTTATTCCTATACTTGACTTCTGATTGTCCATATATTGTTTGAATGTCATTGTCTCTTCCACTGTTTTCTTTCTCGACTTGAGCGCTGAGGCATTAATCAGATGCAGTCCGTCTTTATGCCAAACGGCGATGCCGATATGCGTTGTGTCGAGTCCGTCCTTACTTGTGAGTATCGCGATGATGTCTCCGTCTTTCACTGCTTTTTTCATCAAAGCGTTGTTGCCGATCAGACTCTTTGGTATATATCTGTATTTCTTTCCGTTCATCTTCTCCTCGTTCTGCCGTATAAGTGGAATGAGCTCAGGATTCTCTTTCAACTGTTTGTAGTATTGCGGATTGGCAGTCATGAAATGCAGGTCGATAGTCTGTATGGCAGTGAAAGGTGGATTAGGCCCTTGCACTTCCTTGACGAGCTGTTTTTTGACGTTCTCTTCAGTCCTGTCTGTGAAATAATGCAGTCTTGACGCATAGTTTTGTATTTTTCCGTCGTAATATCTCAATGTCCTCAGTGTCTTGAGATAGTCATTGAGCGTGGTGAGTCCCTTTGCTGCACAGATGGTGAGAGCTTCGCAAGTCTCTGCGTATGTGGTGCAGTCAAATTCTTTCATGTTCACCACGAGCTGTTCCTCTCCCGGTGTTTCGAGCGTATGTGCCACGTATGGCCTTCCCAGGAGTTTTCTGGCGAAGAAAAGCATCTTGTTGCCAGGCTTTTTCTCCACGGCCTCTTTTAACAGTGCTTCTATTTCGATGGAGTCTTTGGCAGAGCAGATATATCTGCCATCGAAAGCATCGGCCTGCTCCGGCGCCACAACGGGAGTGTTGCTGGCTTGTGCCTGCTCCGCCTGTTTCTTCCCTCCGCAGGCGGTTCCTGCGGTTGTCATGATCACAGCTATTGCTAATATTGTTTTTTTCATAGTTTTGTTTTTTTCTTTTTGAAGATGTTGAAATTAAATCCTACGTATGCTTTTACGGTGGCATATCCATGAACGAGCAGCAACTCTTTGATGTCGAAGGTATATCCATGGAAGAGTGCCGAGGTGCCGGCGTAAACTTTGCCGTTGTTCCACACGAGGCCAAGTCTTAATGTGCCATCGACTTTTATTTTGTTGAAAGCCGAGAGATTGAGTTTGTCGAGATATGCGTCGTCTCCGTTGAAATTCACTTTCATATAGTGCACGTATCCCAAAGCCGCCAACAGAGATGCGTTGAAGAGCCAGTTTTTCGCAAACACCCAGTTGTATCCGTATCCTCCTTGCACGGTGAGGTATCTGTAGGAAACGGAACTGGTCGCTCTTGATGTGTCAACGATTGAAGTTGTGCTTTCTCCGATCTTATCTTCTAATGTCGTTCGGAGTGCGTTGTAGTCCATTTCTATTTTTTGCCTGTTATACCCCATTCCGAGCATCCAGGAGCCTGCGCTCATCCTTTGCCTCGTCGTTTGTGAGTATGCCGCCCTCATTGAGTATTTCTTGTGATTGAGCACATAGTAGAGGTCAAGTCCCACCGACGATGTTACCATGCCATTGAACTTCGTACCGTTCACCTGGTCGGAGTAGTCTATGTTTTGGTCTTCTCCCAAATATTTCATACCCTTAATGGTATATTCGTTTGTGTTCTTTTTACTATAGAACGTGATACCTCCGATTGGCAGGTAGAAGTCGAAGGAGAGCTCACTGTTGTTTTTGTTGCTTCCCTTGAACGCGTCCCACTGGTATCCCACGACAAGCCATTTATATCCCACGTATGGCCCCACGCGGAAGGAGTTTTCCTCGCGAAGGGTGAGTTTATGACCGCTGCCGTCGGTCATTCTGTATCCTCCGTCCTTGTATGTTCCGCAGAGCTGCACCGTAAACATATAGTTATGCGGCTCCACATAGTTGGTGTCCAAGGCAGTGTATTCTCTTCCGAATTTTTTCAATATCGACTCCGCCGTTGCTTGCAAGCAGCAAACAGCGGTGAGCAATACTATTATGAGAACACGCCTTTTCATATCAGTATTTTCCAAGTATTCTGTCCATAACCCAGTTTACCGGTGTTGCCGACACAGCTGTGCTGTTGCAACTGCCCGTGCCTTGCAAGTCTTCGATCACCGCCTTTATTATCGGCAGCTGTACGTATGGTGGATTGTCGATGACGATGCTCCTCGCCCCCTGGCTGGTGATAAGCCGTATCGGGTCGTAGTTATACACGGAGAATGTCAGTGTGCCCTCGTCTCCGATAATCTCTATGCTGTCTTCTTTTGCGCTCTCATGGCCCACGAAGCTCCAGGAGCCGCTTCCCACCACTCCGTTTTCGAATTTGAAACAGGCACTCACGGTGTCTTCGGCCTGGTATAGCCCTCCTCTGTTGGCGCTCATGCCTTCCGCCTGTATTATCACTCCGAAGATATATTGGAGCAGGTCGAGCTGATGTGGTGCGATGTCGTAGAAATATCCTCCTCCGGAGATTTCGGGTTGCAAGCGCCAAGGCATCTGACTGCTGTTGGCCTTGTCTAAGTCGCGCGGCGGAGCTGAGAGTTTTACCTGTACGTTTTGCACTTTTCCGATGATGCCGTTGTCCACGATGTCCTTCACTTTGATGAAATAAGGCAGGTAGCGGCGGTAGTAGGCCACAAAACAGGGCACTCCCGTTTTCTCGCTGATCATGTTTATCCTTATACAGTCTTCATAGCTTGCGGCGAGTGGTTTCTCCACATACACGGGTTTTCCTGCTTTCATTGCCATGATGGCGAAGGTGGCGTGTGATGCTGGCGGTGTGGCGATATACACGGCGTTGACATCGGGGTCGTCAACGAGTTTCTGGGGGTCGGTATAGTATTTTGGTATGTTATGCCTTTTGGCGTATGACTGTGCCTTCTCTTCCTGTCTGCTCATCACCGCCACCACGCTTGAGCCGGCGACCTCGGCGAATGCCGGTCCGCTCTTCTTCTCCGTTACGTCTCCGCAGCCTATGAATCCCCACTTAATCAGTTTCATGCTTTTTCTTTTTAATCCTGCTCATCCGCATTATAGTGCAAACGATTTGCAAAGATAGGCATTTTTCCTGATATATGCAAAAGAAAAGGAAAAAAAGTGCTAATTTATGACTTTTTTTCCTTTACTTTATCCTTTGCGGCGCTGCCGCCCTCCATTATCCATCCGACAAAAGCAGCATCGCAAGCAACTCTCCCTCTATACTTGGCAAGAATCGCCTGCGATGCTATCTGATTCTCAATTCTCAATTCTCAATTCTCAATTCTCAAATCTCAAATCTCAAATCTCAATTCTCAATTCTCAATTGTACTCGCCGAGACGAGCACTTTTGCGCTACTGTTGCTGTAATTCGACGGCACTTCGCACGAAACTCCATCGTATGTGATAGTGCTTCCGGCCGTGATTGTCTCGCCGCTGTAGAGGTTATAGCCTTGCGTGCCGCCGCTTGGCTCGCTCTTCTTCCCTCCCACAGCGATTACAGTCCCGCTGTTGATTGTCAATGCTCCCTCGTCTCCGGCTTTCAATGCCCTGCCGTCGTCCTCGGATGCGAAAACATATACGAAACCACCGTTGATATTTATGTCGGTATCGGTCTTTATGCCGTGGGGCTTGGTGTCGTCCTCGCCGTAGGTGAAGGTGTCGCCGGTTGTGGTAACGCTCACCGTTCCTCCGGAGATATTGATGTCGTAGGTTGCGTTGATGCCTTTACCTCCGTCGCCTGTGCTTATTGCCTCGAGACTTCCTGAGGTGATGGTGAACGCGCCTTTGGTCTTCACTGCCGCGCTGCTGCTGATGTCATCCTCGTCGCTGTCATACACGGCATCGCCAGCGGTAACGGCAGATACCGTGGCTCCCTGTATCAGCACGGTGCTGTCGGTCTTTATCGCCTTATATGCGTCGGCGGTGGTGCTGGCTGTTATCGACCCTCCGTTGAAGATGGCGAAACCGTTGTTCTCATACTGATCTTTGGTGCCTTTACTCTCACCGCGGAAGCCTATGTCGATGCCGTCGCCTCCCGTGGCGTAAGCCTCAACAGTACCACCATCAACTTGCAGATATTCAGAGACATGGATAGCATCACCTTCACCTTTGCTATAGCAATAGAGTGTTCCGTCGGTGATTATTGTCTTCTCCCCGCAAGCTAATGCGTGCTTGGTGTTGCCATAGATATAAAGCGCTCCTCCGCTGAAGGTGGGATTGCCCTCGATAATCATACAGGCTTTGCTTGCGCTGGCAGAGCCGTCGGTGAGTGTGCTTGTGCCAACCATCGTAACGTCGCAGTGCTTGCCGTCTTGGATATTTATCGCCGCGCTGTCGGCGCAGGTAAGGGTGAGGTTGTCGAGCACCAGTCCTATCTTATACGAGCCGTCCATATAGAAGCTGCCGTTGGTGGAGGTGCCGCTGAGGGTGTATGTTACCTGGCCTGCGACGTCGCTGCTCTGCACCACGCTCACGTGGGCCCCGCTCTTGGAAACTGTGATATAGTCGGCGATGTCGTCGGCGACGGTAACGGTGGCCGAGGTGCCGTTGTAAACCACGCTCACGGCGTATGTCGTGGTACTGGTGCTGTCTTCATCATCGTCGTCGTCATCATCGTCTGCTCCCTGTGCAGAGAGGAATTCGTCGATACTGCTGTATGTGTCGTCGTTCTGGCAGGCTGTCATCGCCATTGTTGCCGCGAGAGTCAGGGATGCCATAAAATATGTCTTTCTCATAATGTTCAGAATTTAATGTTGTAATTAATCATCGGTGCCACGAAATTATATCCGTCGGAGGCCGCCTCGCGCTGATATACGCATCCGAAGTCGAAGGAGTGCTGTTTGTTTATTTTCCACTCTGCCCCTGCGAAGGCCCTATATTTCTCCATGCCGTGGCCGTTATAGAAAAGTTCGCCATACACGTATGGGTCAACGGGGCATTTGGGGATGTTGTACTCTATCTTGAGCCTTGTACGGAGTATATGCTCGGCGGCTCCTTTCCTGTCTTTCATCGTGTAAGTGCCGTCGTCGGTGTCGTATTTGTATATCTTGTCGTCGCCTTGCGGACGGTAGGTGTATTGCCATCTCTGGCGCAATGCGATATTGAACCGTCCCGCATCCACATCGCCTTGTATGGCGGCGAAGAAACGGTGGCGCACGCCATAGTAAGAGGGCATCCACTGCGTGGAACTGGTCTTGTATTCCAACTTCTCCTCGAAGTTGTTAACAAAGAAGATATATCCGGCAGAGGCTTTCAGGTGCTTGTTGAATTTATACCCTGCCCCGGCGCTGAGCCCGAACCGCTCGGTGGTGCGGAAATTGTTGCGCGTGCGATACTGTGCTCCGAAGTTGAGGTTCCATTTCTTGTTGAGCTTCACGGTGGCGTCTGCCCCGAGCCATAGTCCGGCGTCGAAGTCATCGGCGGCGGCGGGAACTATCGTTGCGGCCGCCATGCACAAGAGTGCTATTATACGTTTCTCCATTGTTCTCCCTTGATTTTAAAGTTGTCGTCTGTCGAGTTGGTCTCGTCGTCTTTTCTCTCATAGTAAATCTTCAGCACGGCGGTGTCCTTGAGGAAGTCGATGCCTCCCACTTCCACCTTGAGGATTTCTATTCCTGTGCGCTCCTGAAGGTCGGCAATCAACTGCTCCCTGTTCTCGGGCTTTATCAGCTCCACCCTGTCGTATTGTATGAGTTTCTGCTGGATGTTTTTCTGTCCGAAATGGTGCTCGAAATACCAGGTGGCGAGGATCACGGCCAAATTGACGATGGCGAGCTCAAGGTATGTTACATTTTCTGCCAAGGCGTTAATCACCGAGATGGAGATGATGAGGAAGAGGTATGTCATTTCTCTCACCGGCATCGTCTCCGTGCGGTATCGCATAATCGAGAAGATACCGAAGAGACCGATACCGATACCTATCGAGGTCTTGCCCTTCATGTCCTCAAGCACGAACATCATGAAGAAGACGAGGAAGAAAATGGCTACTCCCACGAGCATAAAGGTGAAATAGAAGTCACGGCGCTGACTCTTGGGGTAATAGAGGCAATGCACGAGCACGCCAAGCACGGCGAAATTCACGAGCAGGCGCACCAGCATCCTGATAAATTCTTCTGTAATCAACGGCTCCGGGCCGTAGGTGGCCATTGTGTCAATGGCTGCTAAAATCAGATTTGTCATAATGGTATTGTTTAACTAATTTATTATTACTTAGTGAAATTCAATAATTTATTAACTTTGTGAAGACGGAGCTTAAAACGGTTCACCGGCAATGTCTGCTTACAGGTGAATGCCGTGCCCATGCAATATTTGGAGAAGCCCATGGGCTTTATTCGCAGTTCGTTGAGCATACCGAGAATCGGCGAGAATTGCAGTCCGTCTCTTTTGAGTTCGATGATCACGAGCTTTTCCAACGAGAAACGGCTGTCGGTGGCGAGGTTGTGGAATCGCAAGTCGGTGTCGATGGTTAGCCGCTCGGTCTTGGCATTGTTCACCAACGTGATGCGGTTGAAATTGTTTTCCAACGTCTCGCTGAGGGTCTCAGGGTCGAAAAAGAGATGCTTGTTGAGGAAATGCCCGTACTCCACTCTCTGCTCGTCCTGGTTGCGGAAGGTGATGCCTGTGTCGGGGTGCAGAGGGTCGAACTCCTTCATCTCCATCCTTTTCTTCTTAGTGCGCCCGTGGTTGTCCTTAGTCTTCACCTCAAGGAAATTCAACTGTGAGTCAACGTATGAGCGGATTCTCACTTTCTGCCTTCCGGTGTGCCCGTGCTGGTGCATCATATACATCATATATTCCGGGGTGTCGAAATACACGGTATAATAAGGTATGATACGCTTGCCGCTCATATCCTGCACTCTGTACTGCTCCTGTGCAAGTTGCAGAAGTCTTACGAGCTGTTCCTTAGTGGTTACGAATTTCGTGTCAGTGCGGTTCATCAGCCTGATGCCGCTCATTTCGTCCAAGGTGATTGGTCTGAATGATTTTATTACGTCAAGGTCCATATATCTTTTTCTTTAGTCTATAATTTCATCAATTTTAAAAGCTGCAGCCTTATAATTCTCAAATCTCACAGTCAGCCGATAGCTAACACAATGACGGCCGTAGGGCGTCTCTTAATTCTCAAATCTCAACTCTCAAATCTGAACTCGTTTGCTATTATAACGACAACCGAAATTTTTATTGCACTCGTTTTTAACGTATGTTAAAGTCGCGATTCTATTCCATTTCAAATGCTCTGCAAAGGTATTTCAAGAATATGAATATGGCAAAAAATATCGGTAAACTCTTAAAATTTTTCAGCCAACGACTAATTTTAAATCAATTATTGGAATTATCACAAAGGGCGATTTCGGGGCTTTTCGGTCGATTTCCACCTCTTTTTTTGATTAAACATGCAATTTTTTCTTAGTTTTTCTGCATAAATCGAAGATTTTTTGTACTTTTGCAAGGATTTTTAATATTATTGATATGGAAAAAAATAATATTGCAGCCCGACGGATGCCTGCCGAGTGGGAAAAACAGAGCGCGGTTTTGCTCTCCTGGCCACACGCCGGAACCGACTGGGCCTATATACTCGAAGAGATAGAAAAGGTGTTTGTGGAAATGGCGAAAGCCATCGCACACCACGAAAACCTGATTATAACGGGAGAGGCGGCGGAACACGCGGCAGAGCTCCTGAAACCGTTAATGCCGCCAGAGGACTACAACCGCATCACGGCATTCAAATGTCCCAACAACGACACCTGGATCCGCGACTACGGTCCCCTCACCGTATTTATCGAAAATAATGGTCAAGATTGCCAACCCAATGACGACCGTAGGGCGTCTCTTAATTATCCATTATCCATTATCCATTATCCATTAGCGATTTCCAATCGCTTCAACGGCTGGGGCGGCAAATTCGAGGCATCGAAGGATAACAACGTATGTCATGAGCTGTTCACAAAAACAAATCTTTTCCCGCATTACGAGGAGCACCCGGATTTCGAGCTTGAGGGAGGGTCGTTAGAGTGCGACGGCAAAGGCACGATCTTCACCACCGCATCGTGCCTGCTGAATGCCAACCGCAACGGAGGACTCTCGCAAGAGGAGGCGGAAAGTAGGTTGAAACAACTTTTCAACGTCGAGAGGGTGCTATGGCTCTTCCACAGTTATCTTGTCGGCGACGACACCGACGGGCATATCGACATGCTGATGCGCATTTGTCCCGACGACACGATTGTGTATCAGGGGTGCGACGACACCGAGGATGAGCAATATGAGGAGCTGCTCGCCATGCAGCACGAGATTGAGGCGTTCAGGACTCTCGAAGGAAAGGAATACCGGCTGCTTCGACTGCCGCTGCCGAAAGCCATCTTCGACGAAGACGGAGAAAGACTCCCGGCAAGCTATGCCAACTACCTCGTTATCAACGGCGCGGTGCTGCTCCCGGTGTATCAACAGCCTTCTGACGACGAGGCAATAAAAATTCTGGCACAGGCATACCCCAATCACAAAATCATACCGATTTTCAGCGTGCCGCTGATAAAACAACACGGAGCCGTGCACTGCTCAACAATGCAACTGTATTAAAACGATAATAAAATGAAAATAGGAATTATTCAACAACACAATACTGCCGACATTAAAGATAATATGGCACGTTTAGACAACTCCATACGCAGTCTCGCCGCGCAAGGGGCAGAGCTGATAGTGATGCAGGAACTGCACAACAGCCTATATTTCTGCCAAGAGGAGAATATTGACAGCTTCGACCTCGCCGAACCTGTACCGGGACCATCGACAGAACATTTCTCTGCTCTCGCCAAAGAGTTGAAAACGGTCATCGTGTCATCGCTTTTCGAGAAAAGGGCGGCAGGACTCTACCACAACACCGCCGTGGTGTATGACAGCGACGGAAGCATCGCAGGAAAATACCGCAAAATGCACATCCCCGACGACCCGGCATACTATGAGAAATTCTATTTCACACCCGGTGACATCGGATTCGAACCCATCGACACCTCCGTTGGACGCCTCGGCGTACTTGTATGTTGGGACCAGTGGTATCCCGAGGCAGCAAGACTGATGGCACTGAAAGGCGCAGAAATTCTCATCTACCCCACCGCCATCGGATACAGCGCCGAAGATGACACCGAAGAACAACAACGGCAGAGGGAGGCCTGGACGACAGTGCAAAGAGGACACGCCGTGGCAAACGGACTGCCTGTGGTGGCGGTAAACCGTGTGGGCTTTGAGCCCGACCCCTCGGGAGCCACGAAAGGCATCGAATTCTGGGGCTCCTCATTCATAGCCGGACCGCAAGGCGAAATCCTAAAACGCCTCCCCGCCGACAGCGAAGACACGGCCGTGGTGGAAGTGGATATGAAACGCTGCGAACAAGTGAGACGGTGGTGGCCGTTCCTGCGCGACAGACGCATAGACCAGTATCAAGGCATCACAAAGCGATTCCTTGATAATTGACAATTGATAATTGATAATTGATAATTGACAATTATACGCCGTTCCGGCGTTAAAGCCATCAACAGGGAGGCAGCCTAAATCTTACTGCAAGCGTCAGCTTGCCACCTCTCACTGCATCGACTCGCCGATGCCACCTCTCACTATTAAGCGAAGCTTAATCGTAGGATGTTATTCTGCAATTGAGCTTCGCTTATTTTCTTTCCGTCGTTTAGGAACTGCTCCTCTAATCGCTTGGCAAGGTCAGTCTTTTTTATGATGCTATGCACATACCTCGACAGCCCCACTCCTGTCGCTGGGTATCTGTACATATCGCCGGGAGCGCAAAGAACAAGCAGTTGAGCCTCTTGGTCTGCCGACCTGCCAACTGCAATATCCCCACTCTCCTCGTCGAATATTATGTCGTGGCTCTCCATATCCACAAGTATGTCGCTCTTCTCAATATAGTCGGTCGTCTCCATATAATCTGCGGTTTTCGTATAATCTGCGGTTTTAATCTCACACATTATATAATAGTACTCCCCCGCCCGATTTTTCTACTGAGAATAAGTTCAAATAGGAAAATTAGTGGTATAATACAAAGCAAGGGAGGATTCAAGCCCCTCCCTTGCTCAGATTATAGGATAAACACTACTATGGAAATTACTTATTTTACTTCAAATACGTTTTGAAGAAAGATTCAATTTTATCGAACGGGATGGCATTTTTGCCTCCTCCGTCATAGAGGTCACAGTGAGTTGCTCCGGGGACGATGAGGAGTTCTTTGTTGTCGCGATACTGGGTGTAGCTTGTCATATCACGGTAAGCATCCTCGGAGAAGTAACGCGAGTGAGCCTTCTCGCCGTGGATGAGCAGTACGGCGGAGCGTATTTCCTTGGAATACTGAAGGATAGGCTGGTTCATAAATGCCATGTTACCTGTCGTCGCCCAACCGTCGTTAGAGTTTCCTGAGCGTTTGTGGTATCCGCGCGGGGTTTTGTAATATGCGTGGTAGTCTTTCACAAACTGCGGAGCATCGGCAGGTAAAGGATCAACCACACCGCCGGCCTGCTCATAATACCCTTGCGCATACTCTTTTGTGCGCTGTGCATTCAGAGCCTTTTTGCTCTCGTATCGCGCCTGCTCGTTATTCTGAGCGTCGAAATATCCGTTGGCAGTGACGCGGCTAATATTATACATCGTCGTTGTCACTGTGGCTTTGATTCGTGTGTCCAAGGCTGCAGCGTTGATAGCCATGCCTCCCCATCCGCAGATGCCTATGATTCCGATGCGCTCAGGGTCGGCCTCGGGAATTGTCGAGAGGAAATCCACGGCAGCCATAAAGTCCTCGGTGTTGATGTCAGGCGATGCGATGCGCCGCGGGTATCCGCCGCTCTCGCCTGTGAACGAGGGGTCGAAGGCGATGGCGATGAAACCCCGTTCCGCCATTGTCTGCGCATACAGTCCGCTGCACTGCTCCTTAACGGCTCCGAAGGGTCCGCTCACGGCAATGGCCGCCAACTTCCCTGATACGTTGCGCGGGGTGTACATATCGGCCGCCAAGGTGATGCCAAAGCGGTTGACGAACGTAACCTTTTTGTGATTCACTTTCTCTGACTTCGGGAATGTCTTGTCCCACTCCTGCACTAATTGCAGCTCTTCTTTTTTAATGTCACTACCTTTCATAATACTGTTGTTTTGTGCCTGCGCTCCGATGCCGAGCATCATTGCGCAAATGATTAATAATTTCTTCATATCTTTTTCGTTTTTTGTTTCACGGTGCAAAGGTACGGCGAAAAAACGAATAGGCTGCAACCAATATTACTGAAAGAAAAACCACTTTTACGGAAACACGTTTTTTGTTGGGAAAAGGGGCGACTACGCCTAAGGAAACGTTATCGTGAATTGTCTGAATGCATAAAAAAAACCGGAGCTTACACCCCGGCTCAAATTATTAAATACTAAGTTTTTTCTCTTTTAAATGGAGTCGTTATTTGCTCTCAAATTTCTTCTCCATGTACACTGCGGTTGCAAAGAATATAGCTGCATATCCGCACAAAATTGTTAATCCTGTCATAATCTTTTTCCTTTCTTTAATACTAGTTTGTGTTGTTAAATGTTTGTGTTGTTATCAAGCTCTTAATGAGCTTTTCTTCTCTGACTATCCTCCCGGACCATCGGGTGTTACCTTTACAATCTTTTTTACCTCTAATACCTTTACCTATCTGTGCTATATTGTTTTCGCTTATGACGGTGCAAAGGTAATACCGTTTTTCGATTTGTGCATCAAAATCTTGCGATTTTTCTCCTTTTCTGGGCATTTTGTTGACGTAAATCAATTTTCTGTGTGCGCACACAATGACAATCTGACACCTTTGTCAAGTGTGACAAAAAGTCATAAGAGGTGTTGCCTACGTTCAGCAAAATCACAAGCGGCGACGACATCTCTATCGCCAGCGTGTATAATATAAAGGTATATACTCGCACCTTTATGGTGATTTTTAGCTGATTTTATGTTGCACTTGCCACAGAGTTTTTAATGTGAGCCGCCTTTGTCCACAGCTTTTATCTGTTCACTCTGTTCTTTCTGTTCGCTCTGTTCTGCGTCTTTATACACCTTTGTACACTTTTGTCCACAGCCTTGTCCACCTCTGTCCACCTTTGTCCACTGCCTTGTCCACCTCTGTCCACAGCTTTGTCCACCTCTGTCCACCTTTGTCCACACCTTTGTCCACAGCTTTGTCCACCTCTGTCCACCTTTGTCCACTGCCTTGTCCACCTCTGTCCACCTTTGTCCACTGCCTTGTCCACCTCTGTCCACCTTTGTCCACTGCCTTGTCCACCTCTGTCCACCTTTGTCCACTGCCTTGTCCACCTTTGTCCACCTCTGTCCACCTTTGTCCACCTTTGTCCACCTTTATTACAGTTCTAATTAACTTTTGTGTAAGACAAGCCATTGTCCATTGAAATTACAACCTGTTCTTTCTATTCGTCCTTCTTTCTTCAATTTATTTATAATCCTTGCAAGATAGCTTCTACTCTTGAAATTCAAAGCTTTAACCATATCCTTCTGAGTTATTTTGGGATTTTCTTTTATTAATTGTATTATTTTATCTTCTATAGTTGGCTCCTTCTGTTCATTTGTCCTCTCTTTGTCCACCTCTGTCCACCTTTGTCCACCTTGTCTGTAATCTGTTTGTTTCCCTATTATTACATCTAAAACAATCCATTGTCCATTGAAATCAGAACCTTTTCTTTCTATTATCCCTTCTTTCTTTAAATTATTTATTATTCTTGTAAGATAGCTTCTACTCTTGAAATTCAGGGCTTTAGCCATATCTTTCTGAGTTATTTTAGGATTTTCTTTTATTAATTGTATTATTTTATCTTCTACTGTTTGCTCTTTCTGTTCCTTTGTCCACCTTTGTCCACCTTTGTCCACTCTTATTTCATTGATTATCCAATGCCCTTGGTATTTCGATCCGACTCTATCTAATACATTTTCTTTTTTCAGTGTGTCTATAATTCTTGTGAGATAGCTTCTATAATTGAGATTCAAAGCTTTAGCCATTTTAGCTTGCGTTATTTTAGGATTCTTTTTTATTAATTCTATTATTCTCTCCTCTATAGTTTGCCCTCTCTGTTCGCTCTGTTCTTTCTGTTCCTTCTGTTCCTTCTGTTCACTCTGTTCCTTATTTGGAACACTAACATTATCGTAATAAAAGTCCTCAGGCCCTACTATGGGAACAGTTGCAGCGAATACATTTATATCATCATATTTAAATATGGGTTCAGGGTTGCCATTTTCTTTCAACAATTCTTTTACCTGAGTTATACCATGATTGAAAAGGTTAACATAGCCGAGGACTTTGAGCCCACCTGCCACTATCGGGTTGCGATAGTCGTTTATCAAAGGAAAGTTTTCAGGCCTTGCTTTTCCGTACAATCCTCCAGGGTTCATTATTTCTATACGGTCGTTGAAACTGTAAAATCTCGTAGGCATATTCGATTGCAGGTCTCTGTGCATACAAGCATTGAGAAGAAGCTCTCTTAGAGCGTCCTTTGGGTAATTCTTAACTTGCTCCTCTCTAAGAAAACTAACGAACACAGGTTTTGTTTTAACAACGCCATATTCCAAGAAATTATCGAGTTTGGGCAAGGCCACAGCAAGACCATCGTAAAAAGCCCTCTCTTCTACGATTTTATTACCTGTTGATTTACCCGCAAATCGACCATATTGTATATACGAGCCAAACATAAATTGTTTTGGTCGCTTGCCATAGAGCATCAGCCCCGCGTATGTAGGGCAGTTGTTTCGTATGTCGTATAATCCCAGCGCAGCCATTTGTTGCTCGGGAGTTCTACGGTCAACCGATAGCACTTCTGGGTCAACGGCTTTCGGTATGTATTCCTCTATTATTTTATCAGCGTAAAGGTCGTCTAAAGTGGCATTAAAACAAGGGCAGGTGTCGAAGGTGGCTAAGCTGGCTTCCCTCTTCTCCGAGAGTACTCTCTCCTCATCCTCCGACGCTATATCTCTTCTTGGTCCTATCCTCACAAAGGTTCTGCCCCTATATCTTACAGGCGTGGAAAACGACGGCTGCACCTCTACCACAAGGAGGTCGCCTTCTTCAAAAGTATAGCTTTCCACTGTCATCATCGGCAGGGGCAATATATTGCCATTTGAGCGTATTGATGATATTTTCTTCAACAAGTCATCGTCAACCTTCAAACCGGAAAAGTCACCATTGTCAGTTACGCCTATCAAAAGATAGCCGTTCTGATGAGAGTTGGGCAAGTCATTGGCAAAAGCGCATATCGCCTCCTGAAACTTGTCCATATCAGTGGTACTGACAGTGCGTTCCACTCTCGATGACTCTTTGCTATGTAGTAATTGTAAAACCTCTTCTTTTGTAAGCATTGTGTAAACATTAATAGATTTCGATGCAAAGTTACAAAAAATCACCTATTCAAATGTCAAAAAATAAGAAAAATGCACCTGTTATGAAAGATTTTCCAGGGGTGTGTGCATATTTCACACACCTCTTTCGTATCTTTGCACATCATTCAAAAAAAATTGCATTATGACAACAGAGATGATACTTTTATTTATAGTGGGACTGCTCGCAGGAGCAATGGCAGTGTTTTTTATTCTCAACGCCAAAATCAAAGGAAAGACAGAAGAGCTGAGAACGCTCTCCTCATCCTTGGCTTCAAAAGAGACGGAGAACAAAATGCTGCACGACAAAATCGAAGACGAAAAGCAGCGGCGCATCGAGGAGCACGACGAAATGACCGCCCAAATCCGACAGAAAGAAGAAGAATGGGAACAGGAGCGGCAGACGATGATCGACTATTACGAAAATGAGCGCACGCAAGCCTTCGAAAGACATACGGCACAGATGCGAGAGCAGATGGAACTGATAGAGGAAAAGATGTCGAACACGACACAAGAACTGCTGAAACAAAGGAGCGAAGAACTCGGAGAAAGCAACAACAAACAAATGAACACTATCGTCGCCCCGCTCAGGGAATCTCTCGAGGCAATGCGGAAAGCAATCACTGAAAGCGACATCAAAACGGCGGAAAACAACTCCGCACTGCGCGAGCAAATCAAACACCTGCTCGAAAGCACTCATAACATCGGCGAGGAGGCCGACAAACTCTCGCGCGCATTGCGAAGCAACACCAAAGTGCAAGGCAATTTCGGAGAGATGATACTCACTCAACTGCTCCAACGTTTCGGCTTCCGGGAGGGAGTGGAATACGATGTGCAAAAAGCTATACGCACGGCAGACGGACAGGCAGCAAGAAATGGAGACACACAGGGGCGGATGATTACCGACGCGGTGATTCACTTCCCCGACGACAAGGACGTGATTATCGACTCAAAAGTGTCGCTCACGGCATTCACAGACTATATAAACGCGCAGACGGAAGAAGAAAAAGCCCGGTTCCTGAGCGAGCATATCAAAAGCGTAAAAGCACACGTGAAAGAACTGGCACAAAAAGACTACAGCACCTACCTCAACGAAACCAGGCAGTCGCTCGATTTCGTCATTATGTTCGTGCCGGTGGAGTCGGCCCTCGTGCTCGCCCTCACCAACGAGCCGACCCTCTGGCGCGAGGCGTTCGACAAAAAAGTGTTTATTACCGGTGAGCAAAACCTCTTCGCCGTGCTGAAAATGGTGCAAATGTCGTGGAGACAAAAACAGCAAAGCGACAACGAGAAAAAAGTGTTCCGACTCGCCGAGACTTTCATCGAAAGAGTCGGAGACTTCAGCGAGCGATTCAATACCATAGGACAGAAACTCGAAGATGTCAAAACAGCCTTCGACAAAGCAAAAGACAAACTCGACACCGGCAGACAAAGTCTGATAAAGCCAGCACAGGAAATGGTGAGGCTCGGAGCAAAAATCAGCCCTAAGCACCCCCTGCTTTTATCTTCTGACGAAGACAACGAATAATAACCTCGAAAGTTCAACTATGACGGTCTTTACACTGCGGCGGAAAAATATTGAGTGTCAAAAAGCCCAATCTTTGTAATAAATTTTGAAAAAATTGGTTATATACATAAAAAAGACATAGTTTTATTTGAATTAAAATTATTTTGTGTCTATATACAACCGATATTTTAAAGTTAAACAATTAAATATGGAACATTATGGGAAAAACTATTAAAGTTGAACAGGCGAAGAAAGATGCGAATATGGCGGAAATCGAGAACATTATGAAGTGTATTCCTGAAGAAAGATTCAAGGAAATGACAAACTGCATTAACGCAATAAGTTTTTCAGAAAAGGACGGTAACTTTGAGTACAAGCAAAATGATGCAAACAAAGAAACCACCCCAACTGACGTGAAAGAACAAGTGAGGAGAATGCTTGTTAATTTAAAAGAATCAACAACCGTCGCTACTGGCACGCGAAGTTTTAAATTTGGTGACATTAGAGTTGAATACAATCCATTCGAAGGAACTGTTCAGGTTTGTAATTATATCTTGGTCGGGGTTGTAATATTGTTTGGGGAAAAAGCGTCTATTATCAACGAGAACGCAGTTCACCCGGATTTTCCAAAAGAAGATTTCATTGCTCAGTACACTGATAAAAACTATGATAATAAAGTTAAGGCGATAACAAAATATCTTCTGGATACAGATGACAAACAAAGCGCTATGAAATTATTAGACAGTTTGTATGAAGGTAAAATTGGTGAATGTGTCGTTATCGGGCCCGAGGAAGGTGAGACAAGTTATTGCTTTTACTTAAGACTGAACCGCACAAACATCGAAAGATATCAATATGACTCCCGTTATAAAAAAAGATAAAATGATGTTTTGAAACCTACTATCCCCTTAAAACCACGCTTTTCTGCGAAAAAAATAGCGGCAATATTGTTATATCGAAAAAAAATTGTAACTTTGCGCCGTGAAACTTACTATGCACAACGGCAAATTAAACTAAATTGAAAGCTTTTACACTATTTTATAAGCCTGATAGCAATTAGCTAAGTAACTTTGCAGCGAATATCGTTACAATTAAATATTACAAACTATGGACAATTACATTGCAGACAACAAAAGGTACGACAGCGACACGATGCTCTACAACCGTTGCGGGCGCAGTGGCGTGATGCTGCCAAGAGTGAGCCTCGGATTCTGGCACAACTTCGGAAGCGTGGACGTCTATGAGAGGGCGAGGGAAATAACAAGATACGCCTTCGACCACGGCATCACACACTTCGACTTAGCCAACAACTACGGACCTCCCTACGGAAGCGCGGAGGAGACGATGGGCAGACTTATGGACGACGACTTCCGACCATACCGCGACGAGCTCTTCATCTCGACAAAGGCAGGATACGACATGTGGCCCGGGCCATACGGCGACTGGGGCTCAAGGAAATACCTCATCGCAAGCCTCAACCAAAGTCTCAAAAGAATGAAACTCGAATACGTGGACCTCTTCTACAGCCACCGCTACGACCCCAACACACCATTGGAAGAAACCCTCCAAGCCCTCGTTGACATCGTGAAAAGCGGAAAGGCACTCTACATAGGCATCTCACGCTGGCCTCTCGAAGCACTGAAATTCGCCACGGCATACCTCAAAGAACAGAAAGTGCCGCTACTGATATACCAAGGACGCATCAACCTCCTCGACCGCCAGCCAATAGAGGAAGGCATACTCGAATACTGCAACCAAGAGGGCATCGGATTCATCTCCTTCTCGCCATTGGCACAAGGACTCCTCACCGACAGATACCTCAACGGCATACCCGAGGGAAGCAGAATGACAAGGGAGCATTTCCTGAAACATTCGATACTCACACCCGAGCTGCTCGAATATCTGAAAAATCTTAACAATATCGCTTCTGAAAGAGGTGAGACATTAGCCGAAATGGCTCTCTCGTGGATTCTACACCAGCAAGGCGTAACATCCGTACTCGTGGGAGCCAGCAGCACCGCTCAATTGGGCAAAAACCTCAAAAGCGTGTTCAGCGACGACTTCGGAAAAGACATACCGGCTTTCGAGCATAAATTCAACGACAAGACATAATGGCGATGAGAAAAACATATCTTTTGGCTCTCGCCCTGCCTCTATGGCTCAACGCCACAGCGCAAGTGAACGACAACAACACACCGCTGCATCTGATGAAACCGGAATACCGCACACCATACGGCATCCCTACAACGGCAGAGGTGGAAAGCACTGTGAAAAAAGTTTACGAATATCTCGACAAGGCGACACCGGCGGAGCTCGAAAATGCCAAGACTGGCGAAACCATAAAAGACTTCAAGAAAATCACCGCCGACACACGGCTGAGACAAGGCGACTTCCGACTCACAAGCTATGAGTGGGGAGTTACATACTCGGCGATGATGGCAGCGGCAAAAGCCACCGGCGACAACAAATACCGCGACTACGCCTACAAGCGCATGACGCTCCTCGCACAGGCAGCCCCGTATTTCGACAAACTGCATAAGCAGGGCGCGGAAATCGACGTGAATGTCAGGCGCGTCATCGAACCACACGCCTTAGACGACGCCGGGGCAGTATGCACCGCGATGATCAAGGCAATGCTCGACGACAAAAGTCTGCAGCTCGACGGTAGGATAAACAACTACATCGACTTCATAATGAACAAGGAGCACCGCCTTGCCGACGGCACCTTCGCAAGGATGAGGCCGATGCGCAACTCCGTATGGCTCGACGACATGTTTATGGCAATACCGGCCATCGCCTATATGGGAAAATACACCGGCGAGGCGAAATATTACGATGAGGCGGTGAAGCAAATAAAACTCTTCGCCGACAAGATGTTCGTAAAGGAGAAAGGACTCTTCCGGCACGGATGGGTGGAGGCGATGCAAGACCACCCGGCATACCACTGGGGTAGGGCCAACGGATGGGCGATACTCACGATGTGCGAGGTGCTCGACGTGCTGCCAGAAAACCATAGCGGCAGGCAGGAAATTCTCAGCCTCTTGAAAGCCCACGTGAAAGGGCTCGCGGCACTGCAAAGCGCCGACGGCTTCTGGCACCAGCTCCTCGACCGCAACGACACCTACCTCGAAACATCAGCCACTGCAATCTATGCCTACTGTTTCGCGCATGCGATAAATAAAGGTTGGATCGACCCACAGGTGTATGGCGCCCCTGCCCTACTCGCCTGGAACGCCACGGCATCGAAAGTAAATGCCAAAGGTCAGGTCGAGGGAGTATGCGTGGGCACCGGAATGGGCTTCGACCCCGCCTTCTACGCCTTCCGCCCCGTCCATCCGATGGCAGCCCACGGATACGGACCAACGATATGGGCGGCAGCGGAAATTATCACCCTCCTGAAGAGCCAACACCCGCGAACCAACGACAGCGCAGTGTTCTTCTACCCCGAGGAGATAAAAACACCAGGCCCGATATTCACCGTCGAGGGAGAAAACAAATTCTAAAAAATCAATTGCGCCAGAACGACATTGAAAATCGTTCTGGCGCAATTCTTATAATAGGTGAAAATGACCAAGTCAAGCTATTTCTGTTAATAATGCATAAAAGAATAAACCTATGTACTTATTTTACACATCATTTTTGTATCTTTGCAACCAAAACTAAACAATTATGGAAAAATTCATAGCCCACGTTAGGGAAAATGACAAGGCAATACAGTCTTTAGATAGTCATCAAGAAGGTGTTGCTAAAAGAGCTAAGCAATATGCCGATGAATTCGGATTTGGTGAGTTAGCTTATAATATAGGTATGCTTCATGACAAAGGCAAGGAACAAAAGGAATGGCAAAATTATATAAAGAAAGTTTCTGGGCTTGAGGAAAACGCGAAATTCAATGAACACGTTAATCACGCATACGTGGGGGCATTGATTGCAAAGAAAATATATCCACAAATATACCCTCTACTCGCCTATCCTATCCTTGGGCATCATGCAGGATTACACGACTATATAGATTATGAGGCTGTATTTAATGACAAAACTATCCCAAACGATGTTATAACCCCCGATAAGACTGCCGATTTAGCAATTCCATCAACTATCGCTGATTTCGGTAATATTGGTTGTCATCATCTTTTTAGGATGCTCTATTCCTGCTTAGTGGATGCAGATTATCTCGACACCGAGGAATTTATGGACGAAAGAACCTATAACTTACGTGGAAGAAAAAGTTCTATAGAAGAGTTATGGGACAAATTAAAGACCTATCTTGATAATTTAAAAGAAAAATCAGAAGAAAATCATTTGCCAATTAACGATTTGCGAAATGACATTCAACATAGTTGCTATGAAAATGCTGAATCTGCCCCAGGCTTCTACAGCCTTACGGTTCCTACAGGTGGCGGTAAAACATTATCATCGCTTGTGTGGGCAATAAGGCACGCAATTAAATATAACAAGAAACGTATCATTATTGCTATCCCCTACACAAGTATCATTGTGCAAACCGCAGAAATCCTTCGAACTATATTTGGGGAGGAAAATGTTTTGGAGCATCATTCCAATGTTGACTACAGCAGCTATGACAATAATGAAAGTCCAGACATAAATAAATTGCGAAATCGCCTCGCAACAGAGAATTGGGACTATCCTATAATAATAACGACCAACGTGCAGCTTTTCGAGTCAATGTTTTCCAACAAACCGTCTGTATGTAGGAAACTACACAATATCGTAAATAGTATATTGATACTCGACGAAGCTCAAATGTTGCCAATAGATTTCTTACAACCGATTATCGACTCGCTTAAAGTATATCAAAAATCTTTTGGCGTATCCGTGCTTTTCACCACTGCGTCAATGCCTGCACTTAAAGACGATGTCGTTAGATATGGGAAGACTATGCTACGTGGCATTGGAACAATTCAAGAGATTGTTCCCGATGAAATGAATCTTACAGAAAAACTTAAAAGGGTTGATTTGCATTTCATCGACAAAGAGCAACTTTCGTATGATGAAGTTGCAGAAAAATTAATGCGCCATAAAAAAGTGTTGTGTATTGTCAACACCCGAAAGGATGCCCAAGAGATATTCACAAGACTCCCCAAAGAAGGCAAAACATATCATCTTTCCAGAATGATGTGTTCAAAACATATAAATGATGTGTTAGAGCGCATAAAGAAAGATTTAAATAACAACGAGGATATCATCAGGGTCGTCTCCACTCAACTTGTAGAGGCTGGTGTAGATATTGATTTTCCTGTAGTTTTCAGGCAGGAAGCGGGGTTGGATTCCATTTTACAATCAGCCGGAAGATGTAATCGAAACGGGAAATTAGCTCCCTCCCTTGGTCAAGTCTTTGTGTTTGCATTGGATAAGCCACTACCAAAAGGATACATTAGTCATTCAAACAATTCAAGAAAGAATATGGTTAATACAACAGAATGGTTTGGAAAAGACGCTATTTGCGAATATTTTCTTCAATTATATTCAAGAATTAACTCTTTCGATACCATAAATGTGAAAACGAGGCTATGCGACCCATGGAATTTTGATTTTAAGTCTATATCTGAAAAGTTTAAACTAAAGAGGTCTTCGTGTGACCTTTAGGTCATATGAAGACCGAGTTGTACGGAACAAGCGAATATCTATGGGGATTAACCACGGTTTGAACCATGTTAGAAATCGTCAATAAG
>Ga0065711_1027870_pt1 | contig 45343 bp, 33 predicted proteins | sample Hoacrofraction12_FD_59098 | JGI IMG/M metagenome (GOLD analysis project Ga0065711, IMG submission 59098) | Hoatzin crop microbial communities from Cojedes, Venezuela - Epithelial fraction 12 v2 (version 2) | ecosystem: Host-associated > Birds > Digestive system > Esophagus > Crop | place... | reverse complement strand
TTTTTTTTTTTTTTTTTTCCCTTTTAAATGCTACAAATGAAAACTTCCCAGAGTTTCTAGGACTCAAGCGTGGACACAGGGTGCTTTGGCACAAACGCACTAAAAGCTGTAGCAAATCTCTGGGATACGTACTACTCAAAGCACTGTGGGGAGATCGAGTGTACAACTACCTGGACAACTTCCGAGTTTTGCCCAAAAGTGATCAGATACTGCCTCCTCAATACCAGAAGACATGGAATAAACTTGGTGGTACTAAGATGATCCCCACTAAATATTACTGTAGTCTCTTCTAAAACACAAGAAATTATTACTCCTAAGGCAACTTAACTACAATAAAAAAAAACCACCTCAAAAAGCACACAAGAGCTGAGCAAGTCAAGAATCTTCATCTTCTTTAAATCTTTGTTAAACAAAATGTAGTTCAACTGAAGAACTAGATCTTAAAGTTTTGCGTTTAATGCATCTAACTGACCTGGTACCAAGAATATGTTTTCTAAATGCGGAATGTATAAACAATAAAATGTTTGTGAACCCTAACACAACTAATTGCCTTAGTTACAATATCATCAGGCAGTCATACATACACTAAATGGTAACATCACATGTTTGTATTCAGACTAGCCCATTCTTACAGAATTCACTCATCCAAAATATAAGGAATTGAACAGTGTATGAAACAATTCAAAAGTCAAAATGGCAAAAAAGCAAATAATTTCAAACCGTCAGAGTAAGGAAAAGTATAACAGAATCTCAAAAACAGTATTACCTATATACACTGTGCATAACACATTAATGTAATACCTCAATCTGTTGCAGAATCTTTGTAGTAATTTTTTTGCTTGTGAATTCATCTGGTGGAAAGTTAAACTGAGGATGCTCATCTCCTTCTGAAAATATCAAGAGAAAATTTTTTCCTTTAGTTTGTTTTCACTGAAACATTTAAGAAGCTCTGCTAGATAATTAACTCACCTTCTTGAGATGTTCGTGCTGTGTAAGGGTCACTGGCAACTATATACAAAATACGAAGCAACTGCAGAACATCTTCTACCCCACAGGAGTTCTGCCCACTGCCAGCTTTGGCCTGAGGTTGTTCCTTTGCCAAACTCAGGATATCAGAATTCTGAAGAGTAGAAATGGCCCCTTGACTTAATCCAGATTTTGATCCATGTTCACAAAAATCCTGTAAAAAAAAGAATTGTTAAGAATGTAAACTGCATGCGTCACTATCTTTAGGACTGTGCACTCCAAGTTAACGATTTGAAAAATCAGAATGGTTACCGTGTTTACCCTTCACTTTTAGTTACAATGTTCAAATCGTGATTCAAATGCATTTTAACACAACTATATTTAATAGAAGACACCAAAAAGAAAAAAAGCAGCAAAACCTAAACTTGGTATTGGCATGTGAACATTCAACTTTCCTATTCATGTCATTCCTCCTCCACAAGAATCTTAAAGCTGCAAAACAAAGCACACAGCCATTCACAATAAAGAGAGTTTGGATGCAGACATATACCTTGTATGCAGCTATGAGCTGGGAACAATTTCTGTTTTTCCTAATACTTTTATTAGTGCCGGTTAATTTCCAGTGGCGCAGGAAAGCTGAGTCTGCATTCTTCTGCAGGTAGGTTATCAAGTCATTCTTTGGTAATTCGTCAGTGCCAAGGTACTGCTCCACATGCTCTACTGACCAGCAACCCTACAACAGGAACCACCAAATGTTGGGTTTTCCTGGTTGTAAAGTCTTTGAAGATTTCACATGCATTACATACCGTCTGTTTTACAGGAGCATGCATCGACACATATACTCACTCATATCCTTTAATTAATTGACAACTGTTAGTTTTTTAATGTAGCATTTCAAAAACAGCAATAAGATCAGCTTTGCTTTTGTTTAAGCAGCCACAAAAACATACTCAAAGGCACAGAAATAAGTCTTACCATTTTTCCACTTTCTTTCTCTTTATCAGAATCCTTCATTTCTCTGTACATGATTCTAGATATCAAAACAATGAGTTAATATTTCATACTCAGAGTACAGCCTCTAAATTCTGAAGTTATACATTAATGAAATTTACATAACATGATGTAAATCAGAGCAGCTGCTCTTTGCTGCACAGAACATCTGGGATACCCTGAAGCAGCAAAGTTCTTAAACTCCTGTTTAATTTTCATGATGGTGCTATTTATCTTGCAAAGTATTTATGTTTCCTTAAGTGAGGTTTGGGTAACCAAACAACCTTCATTGTGCAAATTTCCCAAACCAGCTTTAGATTCTTCACCACACATGCACAATTTCTTCAAAATTTTGAAGTTCTAGGGTAGTTTGCTGTGTATTAACTTAAGAGATATGTGCATTTACAACTATTTCTCATGCTAATTAGCAAACCACTTTGTTACAGCACACAATTTTTGACACAAGGCAACTCCAAAAATAAGTGCAACACATGAGCACTGCTGAAATCTGAAATACAAAGTTAAAAAAAAACCACAACCACCTTACTGCAGCTCTTGCTTTCATACAGGTTAGTTTTCTAGTACAACAGAAATTACATTGGTGTAGTAAATTGAAAATGCACACAATCATATAGTCTCATAATTTCTGTCTATTACTATAAAGCAAGTAAGGTCAAATTAGGGTAGAGAGAATAGCTGAGGCTGGAAGGGACCTCTGGAGTCCGAGTCTAATACCCCTGCTCAAATGTTACATTTAAACAGAATTTCCCGTATTTCAGTTTGAGCCATTTTCTTCTCATCCTTTCACTTGTCACAACAAAGAAGCGTCTATGCTCTGTCTTCCTTAGCTTCTCCCATCAGGTAGTCACACACATTGGTGTATGATGACCTCCCTCAACCTTCCTAACGCTGACCACCTTTGCTGCCAGGGTGCACAGCTGGCTCATGTTCAACTTTATGTCCAGCAGGACCCTCAGCGCCTTTTCCGCCAAGCTGCTTTCCAGTTGGTTGGCCCCCAGCCTGTACCGGCACACGCAGTTATTTCTCTCCAGCTGCTAGACTTGCATTTCCCTTTGTGGAAAGTTCCTGTCTCCCCATTTCTCCAGCCTGATGAGGTCTCTCAATGGTAGCACAACCATCTGGTTCAACGACTCCTCCTGGTATTGTTATGTCTGCAAGCTTGCTGAGGGTCTGCTCTGTCCCATCACACACTTCATTAACGCAGTTGTTAAACAGTACTGGACCCAGTATTGACCCCTGGGGCACACCACTAATGACTGGCCTCCAGCTGGACTTCATATCAGTGATGACAACCATCTGAGCCTGGCAGTTCAGGCAGTTTTCAGACACTATCTAGTCCATACTTCATTTGTCAGTGAGGGAGAAAGTGTTGAAAGCCCTGCTGAAGTCAAAGAAAACAACAACTGCTGCTTTCTCCTCATCCACTGAGCTAGTCATCTTATCATAGAAAGCTATCAGATTGGTTAAGAATGACTTCCTCTCCACAAATCCATGTCACCTACTCCAAATCACCTTCTTGTGCTTCACTGTTTGAAAATTGTTTCCAGGACTATTCTATCACCTTTCCAGGTACGAAGGAGAGGGTGACCAGTCTGTAGTTCCCTAGATTCTTCTTGCCCTTCTGGGGGATAGGAGTGACACTTGCTTTCCTCCAGTCCTCGGAAACGCCTCCCAATCACCATGACCTTTCAAAGACAATTAAGAACGGCCAGCTCTTGTAAGTGCATCCCACTGAGTCCCACAGACTTGTATGTCCTGTTTCTTTAAATGTTCCCTAACCTTTTGCCCTTCACACCCCTCACCAGATTCAACTCCAGATGGGCTTTGGCTTTCCTAAGCCCATACCTTCACACTGGAACAATGTCTCTATATTCACCCTGGGTCACCTGACCCTTCTTCCACCTCTTGCATGCTTTCTTTTTATGTTTTGAGTTCTGTTGGGAGTTTCTTGTTCATCCATGCAGGTCTCCTACTGCCTCTGCCTGACTTCCCACACATTGGGATGGATTGTTCTCTAGCATGGAGGAAGTGATCCTTGAAAAACCAATCATCTCTTCTGGACCCTCTCGCCTCTCTAGGATTACATACCCATCAGATTCTTCCAAGCAGATCCCTAAGCAGACCAAATTCTGCTCTCTTGGTCAATTGTTTGACTTTCGCAATTATTAACAAGTCATAGTTGAACATTAGAGGTTATGATTTTTTCTGTTTTGTAGTCGCAGCACTAGCTGTAAAAGCAGTAAGAACATCCTAACATAAATGCAAGAAAAACTAATTCTAGCACTGCTCCCTCCATAGGGGGAAAAACACCTTAACACTGTTTCACACCTGTTTCCTAATCAGTCACAGTGCTCTCTACACAGAATAACAAACTTGTGAGCTTACGTGTATGTTGGCTCCCAAATCCGTCTAAGTTTGTCAGATTTCACATTGCCATTACATGAAAGCTGTAACAATTTCTGTACATAGTAAAAGATGGTAGATCGGAAGTTTGTTAGGGGCAGTTCTACTTCTCGAGTTGTTCCAAGACCTGAAACTTTCAAGGTAAGTGCTAAACGTGGCGAAGGCATGCACTCAACCTCTTCCAAGAGTTCTGAATGAGGTGTACCTGCATGTGAAAAATCATTTGAGAAGCCGTTAATACAAAATATGTAACGCATAGCAAGTTGGCTTAAACATAATAAAGTGGCTCAAATAAGGAAGTGTGAAGACTTCCTGCACACGTGCCACAGAGATGATACCGAGTTGTAACTATGCACTGTATCTAAAGGCTGTAACTGCAGCCCTTCTCTGTGAGTAAAGCTAACAGGAATGTTTCAAATCCCTATTGATCCTTACATCTTGACAATATCCCCTTTAATATTATCACAACACATGCATTCTTCTTTTCACACAGCATCTTCCTGTTAACTACTAACTCATTTCAGTCAGCAACAGTTCATTTCCACACAGGCTAAACCTACATAGTCCGTGCTGTAATGAACATTGACTACACCCGCACTGCTAAACAACAATGAACTAAGCAGCAAGATCAGGTACTATACTGCTGGTCATACGGACTGCTGAATTCCTGTCTTAGCTTTCCCCTTGCCTCTGCTTTGAACTGTTTCAACAAGCCCTCTTCAATCAAAGCTGTTCTGGGTAGCTCAACACAGATTATTCCTGGCAGGTGGAACCAGACACGACAAGAGATTTATCAGCAATCCGAGCTAATTTCATGAGCATGCTTGTTTCACACAGCACTTGATCTACTTTTCCCTCAATAATGCTTGGACCTGCAGAGGTAGATGAAACTCTCCTTCAAACAGAGAAAAGCCACACAGCCACAAAAGCATGTCATACTGGTTAACAGTGATAGGATCCCCAGAGCCCAATGGGGCCCTTAACAGTGAGTCTCCATCCTAAAGCCAGATCAAGTATCACAAATGTCTTGTCAGCATACCCGGTGGAGGGATTTCTAGGTCAGTTGTCTGTTGAACATTAGTACGACCAGGTCTTGGGTCAAAAGCAGGAACCAGAGCAGAAAACTGCCGTTTCAACACATAATCATCATCCCATGTTCTTCTACGGCCTCCTTTAGTTTCATACTCCTCCTCTTCCTAACAAACAAAGCACTTGTATTTTAGATTCTGCTATAAAGAATCATTGGATCAAAAATTTAAAAGCTACTTATGGAATACAGCAGTCATGTAAACTAAAATTGACACAAAAGATATCAAAGCTGGCAGTATTAGTTCATTTAACTGGTCAAGTGGGAATTGAGAGAATTATCAAAACCACAGACATACAAAAATCAGCATGAATGGGCTAACCTTACAACAGGTATATTTACAATTTCTGGAAAGAATGACACTTTCCACGAAGCACCAGGACACAGGGAAACACAGGCTATTGTAGACCAGCAAGCTTGATGCAAATGTTTTGTGTATTGCACTGACTTTGGAATATCAAAGACTCAAATAAGAACAGTGGTGTCAAAATACATACATTAACTTTTCTGAAATCAAAATTATTTTTTTGAAAGTGTATACATACATTAATATATAATGTATACACATTTTATCCAGAGATTAAATCAAACACCAAAACACTGGAATTATTACGGTGGGAAGAAATCTAATAATCAAAAAGCCATAGCAAGAATTAATTGCTTATGACTTTTCTACAACAAGCTTTCAATCTATTCAACTCCTTACTGAGGAGAATTACATAGTATATCAGAGGGAAAAGGACTGGAACCCAAGAAAGGAAAATTTTATTTTCCAGATCTGATTCTTGCTGTGTAATCTTAAGCAAAGACTAATTTAGCTATTTCTGCATCTTCCCATAAACAACAACCGTAACTCCATTTAATAATTTCCAAAAAGTGATCAACAATCTACAAACAAAAGTTATTGTTTGCATTGTGGATCCATTTAAGTAGCACTGGCTTTTCCATTCCTAACTTCGTATCTTTGTGCAGAAGGTGAAATCACAAAATATTTAGTAATGTACCTGATTTCTATTAAAAGCATAATCACAGTAGGTTAAAATGCTAAATATCTTTGTTCAAATGACTAAGAGTTGTGCATATTAATTACAAGAGGAAGGTTCTATAATTCCTTAAAACAACATTTACATTTATGTAATAAACATTAAATCATCTTGTATCATCTAATGTTTTTCCTCTTAGGCCTTGCAATATTCATTCTGATCATTTCAGTGGTAGTGGTATGATGAACCATGGCCTTCTACCAGCGAAGAACCTAATGAAAAGCCAGAACTTACAATAATGTAGGCAAGACCCATGTGGACTAACCTGCTGGGTTTTGTCTTGCCCCCCTCAGCCCCTTCTTTTAAAGAGGTATTTCCTCTGGCAAACTTGAAATTCCTACAGTTTGCTTCACACATCCCAGAACTGTATCACGACAAAATACAGTAGCCTAACCACAAAGTTATACCATTTCATCAGCCATGATGATCCATGATTTCTAGTGCCTGTCAACTTCTTCCCAGGCTATGATTAAGATGATAATTCTGACTTATAGGGTCTCAGGTTTTCTCTAGAATAAATGTTGAAGGTGGTACAATCAAATTTTTACAGAAAGGAGACTGCCCTGTTAGCGGTCTTAACTAGTGACGTCTTGCAATTTTATCACACTCATTTGAATGCATGAGAAAACAGCTTTCTTGATACTCAAAATATATACAAGAATGGGGAAAAGGGACAATGAACTGTCTTCGTAAAGTAGTATTCAGTTTGCAGTCCCCAAAAAGTATAACAAAATTTTAACTTTGGCAGTTCATTTAGAGTCTTAATGGATAGGTACTCCAAACTAGTAGTCCTAAATCTAAACACATTTGTTTTAATTAATGGAAAGATTATAGCTAAGACACCATAATGCAAAAAAAACAAATCTGTGGATTTTTAATCCATCTGTTAATCAATTAAGATATCATCTATGTTAACTATACTGTACCATAACTTCCTCATATTCTTGATCTTCTTGGTTATCATCTTCATTTTCATCATCTTCTTCATCTGGTTCAGGTAGATCCTCATCATCATCTAACTCTGCCAACAGAGTACTAGCTCGGCAGCTATCAAGAAAATCTATAATACATATAAATATTTACATACAGAACAAAAGGCAAGAATAACTTTTAAAGCAAAATTTTGAAAATTAAAGAACAGGAACATTGGGAACAGTGAAAAAACAAATCTCACTTAAACAAGAAAAACAGAGAACTAAAACATTGCTTATGGCACAATACGATTAAAAACTGTGATAAAAGCATACACCTAACAAAAAGTCCAGGGGTCTAGCCAATAGTATAACTAAAAAAAGCAACACTTAACAATTGTATAATTGAATGATCAGTTTCTCATTTGCATATATATCAAACGTTTTACAATTACACTTATTTTCAATCACAAAAGACTGCAAAAAGATGGTGCACATTTATACTGTCTGATTCTATGTTTAATTAATTTTAAAAACAGGTTAGCAATGTGATTTCCACTTAGAATGTGTGGCTTAGACCTCACATTGCAATGTAAAGGACATTTAAAACCAACATTTTAAAGTGGTATTTTAAAAAATTCAATTGCTAACTCATTTCTGTAATGAGAAGCTGAAGACAGTTCAATTTCACCCACCTAGTACTAAGACTTAAAAACCAACCCCCAAAACCAGAAAAGAAGTTCACAGCAATCCAAGGTGGACTGGGATGAATCTTTGAACTTTTACATTTTTGAATACACATATAAACTATCTATACCACCCAAACACCCTTTGAATTGCTGCCAGAACCTCAATAGAAACTTTAAGGTAACTCTGTTTGCCCAGTTGTTTATGATATATTTTAAGACTTGTCACCCAATCAAAATACCAAATGAGACTTGAAAATTTAAAGAATAAAGTGAGATAGCATATGCAGATATCTTAATCAACTGCCTCCAAGCAGGTCAATTCAGCTACCCATTGAAATTACCAGATAATTTTCGAGCAATTTCAACAGGCTATAGGAGAGGCAACAAAACAGAACACAATCAAATCAAACTTTAAAGAAATCAAGTATCTTCTCTTTTGAGGACATCTCACAATCCAAAACACTTTACATTAGGAAGTATTTTCCCATATGTAGCCCAGGTTTTTCTTGACTTCATTTCATCAAATTAATTCCTAGATTTTATCAACCCAGTTAACTAAATCTTCTTTCACAGTATTCATATCCTGCAAATAAATTCTGTCCTAATACCTGCTTCTAGCATATAGTGCCCACGTAATGCTGGATTTTGTTCCTCAAGTCATGTAACTCCATTCTCCACATCATTTTCATTTCTGTGTTCTTTCCAATTTTTTGCAATTACCACTACAGTATTGAGATACCTGGAACCTCATATACTATTTTAAGTGCATAATGTGCCTAAGAGCAGAGGCTTTTCAATCACAGAGAAATATACGGTACCTCACACTGAGCATGTAGCATGCCTATATAACACAATGAGAAAGAGCATTTTGAATTGAATTACAGGTTCATACGCAAACTACGTTAGATACTAAACTCATATGATTAAGGAAAAGACTAAGCACCTAAATACACTGTATCATAAATAATATGTGGGATTGAAAGTGCTGAAAATTAAGACCTGAAAACATAAGGAAATACTACTATGTTAACATTATTTTACTTACTGCCTTACAGTATTAGTAACATATGAACAGCTCAACTTTCATATACTTTTCAGTAAATAAACTACTACTTGAGAAAAATCACAACAACGGCAGAAAAAGAAAAATCAGTAAAGGGAAGTCTGCTTATGTTCATTTAAAAATGAAACTTACCATATAAAGAATATTCTGCCTCCTGACCTGTATCGCTCTCACTAGATGTTGATGTTAGGCTAGTAGTTAGAGTATTACTAAGCGACTGACCAACAGATAAAACTGTAGTTGCTGTAGCTACATTGCTGCTGCTAGTAACACTGGATGTAGACATGGTCACTGTTGATGTGGTACCAGTTGTAGTCAGATTAGGAAAACTTTGGGCACCCATAAGAGGAGAAGCTATAGATAAAGATATGGTAAGATAAAATAAATGATTTGATGACTTGAAGAGTACAATTTACATGCATGACTCCTGTGTTAAAAAATATATTTGGGGTTGAAAAAATATCAGACGTGTTATTTTACAATAAAGAATAACAGATTAAAGGGGAAGGGTTTCCCAGTGCAAAAGTGCACCCTACAACGCAGATGCCCACTTCTGAGCATATTCCCTTGCACACATTTAAAACAAATAAGTTTATTAAATAAATCCCCAATTACAACTGTAAATCTGAAATTACTCCACTTCATTTTCAACGTATGAAAAGTATTTCTGAAATCTGTTATTCCAATACTGTGTCTGTCTTTAAGCCTAGAATGTAAATTAACCTCTAAATGGCAATATAATTAAAATGATACAGGGAAAACAGTTTAACTATATATAAACGAATTGAGAACAGAACATAAGACAAATGTGAAACTTGTGATTTTTGAGCATTTTTCTAAAGTTCTTAAAGCAGCTCTGACTTGTTATCTTTCACATAACTATTAGCACATAATGTTCACGATGGGCAACAAGCCTGAGCTGGCAGTACTGCAAAACATGTGACTTAAAGCCTTACTTATGTTGGATGACTTATATTAATAATTTTCAAAATAAGCAAGCAACAGCTGTGAATTTACCTTACTGCACATTCCAATAAAACACAGTAAATGCACTTTAGGTAACAACTGAAACAAGACTGAATTCACTGTAAAATCCATAGAAAGAATTCCAAGTAGTGTACATAACTGAGTAGAAGTTATACCTGTGTGCAACCACACATTTACATCCCAGTCTTCAAAGCATTTTCTCACATGCTTATCTTCAAACACAGGAGATTAATCACGTTTGCATGTGCAAATTTGAGGGGTCGCCTATACTTAAATTTAAACTTCATGTTTTTTAATCTACCTTTTCCAAAATTTATCAAATGCAAGTTTTGCCATTTTAAAGTAAACATTTTCCTTATTGCAGCTTATGTAAACTGAGCCACCGCCTTCTTAAAAAAAATTAATCTAAATCCTGATTTTCATACTATTCCTATCGAGGCTTGCAAAGGTTACTACCCTTGAAGAAAAATACAATACAACCAAGATTTTTCCCCTAAGTGCATTTGGTAGTTTTCTGATAAAAATAAATGTTACTGTTTCTATTTTTGTTGTTTGTGAGATACTCTTTGGTTTTTTCTCCCTTACAAACAGTTTGTAAATAAAAATATAAAAATGCAGACAAAAAAAAATCAGCAAAGGTGACACAAACAGGTATTGTGCTTGATACCATTTCTATGTGTGGGTCAGGAGAGAGCAAAGTTTAAATTTAGGGTTGTTACTAAGCCTGTGCTCATCTCTATGAAAGCATGTAAATTTTCCAATCCAAAGGGTTTTCTTTTGTTCTTTAAGAACTTGAAAATAAATTGTTTGGTATTCGTGTCTTCCACCCACTTGTAATTAATAGCAGTAAACTCTTTGCTGTTACAATATACAGAAAAAGCCATTAAGTGTCAGCATTTCATTTCTCTGAATTCAAGAACAAACTGAAACTGGTTACCCTAGGCACCACTTCACCCCTGGCAAATCCTGACATTTAAATGCAACCACTACAGCAAGTCCAGGAAGACTTACAACACTAATCATGACTTCAGACTCAACTTTTTTGGGTGGAGTTGGGGTTTTCTGTTTGTTTGGGTTTTGTCTGGTTTTTTGTTTGTTGGTTGGTTTTTTTTGTTTGTTTTGTTTTGTTTTTTAAAAAACTGGACAGGCCAAATAAATTTTTTTTTTTTAAAATCCAGTATTTCCACAATGCTGTACTATAACTTCAGTGAGATTCCTCATATTTAGCCTTTGACCTCTTTTTGGGTCACAAGTTCCCATTTACAGTTTCTGTTTGTATAAAATGTATGAAACAAAATAATTCCTACATGATGGATAATTTTAAAGTATGACTATAAGTTACTACTAAATCCAGTTTTTAATTTGCCACATTCTTATTTCCATCTTTAGCACTGTATAATCTCAAACATTCATGAAACCTGTTAAACATGCTGCTGAAGTATCTTACTACGTTTTTCAAAGGTGCTCGCTCTCTACCGCCAGCACAAAACTGCTTCAGAACTGGAGGCACTGACTATCTGCCTAAAACGGGATTAATTACTGGGAATCTTCCCTTGAGTATCTTACTTTTATATTCAATACAGGCTGCAAACATTCCCCACCCCTCATCCCCTGTATCACAATATGAATATAAGAATATATTAAAAAAAAAAAAATCTTCCTGACAAAAAAGGCAACACTATTTAAAAAAAAAAAATAAAACACCACAACTTAGAAATGCTAAAAGCAAACATCACCTTTTTCAATAAGGAAGCACAGAAGTCCTAGGAAAGCATGAAAGTTTAACAAGAAACTGAGTGCTTCTTTCCGGCTTGGGTAATTTTACTTTTTCTAACTTGTCTGCCTCATGAAATGCAGCTCTCCAATTAAAATACTATCGCCATCACTGAACGAAATACCTAACAAGGCTGGTTGAGTAACAACTCTGATGGGAGCATGCTGAAAATTCCAAAGAGTGAACTCACTCACAAGCAGCAGGTTTACAACTTACCTGCTAATACCTTGATCCTACACATAATTTGAGAACATGCAGATGTTAAAGCATGGACACATAATCCCATTTATATCATTAACTACAAAATTCCTTACACTTACTATGCCTGAACAGTTTCCTGAATCTCAGCCTTCATGACTGTACCATCCTTTAGGAAACCTCTACAGTATCACAGCACACTACATTATTCAGCCTGACAGAATGCAGGAATCTACTAAATATTCATCATACTGCAGTTTACTTTTTTCTTTCTACTGTGTTCTTAGTTCCTAACTCAGAGACTTCACAAAATGCATTTTCTGAGGAAAATGGAAAAACAACAGAAATAGGCAGATACAAGGTGAATATACAAAATCTACACAGATCAAAAAGCAAGAGTATCCCACATTAGTTACTGCTGCTAGTCTTCCAGCCTCTTGATCTAAACCATACTCTCTCTCTTCCTACGCATGTAATCGTCATCAAATTCAAATTATCTTCTATTTGATGGGTACCACAGTGTAACCTGACATCACAGGGCAATGCAAGACCTTCCAGCTGACAGGAACTCTGTGAGCTCTTCATGAGTTCTACATGTACACACAAGGTTGAAGCTGCTCTAAGTTCACTTGTCTAATCAGGCCAACAGAATCCAAGGTTCTTTACGTCTAGTGAGATCCAGAGAAACAACAAAAATTTCAACCAAAAATAAATATAGCTTACTTACTTGCAGTACTCATAACATTTCTTCCCAAAGTATTAGTATTGTTATCACTGCTACTTCGGCTTAAATTCATGTTGTTTGTGGCATTGGTACGTGCTATGTTTGCCACTCTTCGTACAAAGGACTCCAGGCTGGAAGTTTCTCGAGATGATAAGTTAGGAACGCTTGCGCTGGAGCTCATCGGTGCCCCAGCAGCCAATAGCGAACTGACTGAGAGTCTGTTACTTGCTGAAGAGCTTAGAGGTCGTTGGGAAGCTGCTTCTTTATTAGTCAGTTCCGAGACTGAACTCACGTCAGGAGAGCTTACACTAACAATTCCCATGGATATAGCACTGGACTCCCCAGGAGTACGTATCGAGTTATCAGGACCTAACTTCCTCTCTGCATTTTCGTTTCCCATGTCCGCTGTCAAGGTGCTGGTGCTTGCACTGGAAGATGACCCTACTTCAGCCTGAGGCACACTATCAGCGGAAGACAGAACAACAATTGGTTCATGGATGTCAGTGCCTGAAACTATATTTTGCTCCATTACACTTTCTGATCTCCGCTCCATTTTGGTCGAACCCAGGCTGATGTCGCTGCTACTGGCCACGCTACACACAGAACTGCTGCTTCCTTTTCTACTTGAGGAGCCTGCAGCAGCAGTCGTCTTGTCTGGACAGTTGTTTTTCACCAAGCTGCTCCATGACTGCGTTGTGCCTGAAACAGTGGATGAAACAGGTTTGGGTGATGCCGCTGAATCAGGGTCGTACCCTGGTGCAAGCTTGAGGTCAAACTTTCCTTCTGCGCCCATACGGTAAGAGTTAGAGCCACCAGCATCCCAGGTGACATCAATCCAGCCTGGAAAGGGACAGGAGTTTGTGAGACCCAGCAGAAAGCAGACAGGAGCGTGTCAGACAGTAGCTCCACAATGTGGGATCAGCTTCTCATAAGGGCTGCATGTCTGAACTAATATAATCACTAAATAACCCTTAATGCCAATTAAAAAAAAGTGTTTAAATCTAAACGATTCTGTATTTTAAAATGCTGTTAACACTGAGGCAGCAAGCATGATCAGCCTCTATCTTCAGGGTCCCAGAATCCAGCCAAAAGTAAAGTTTCCTTCAGGAAGGAACCTGACCTATTAGGATCTCTCAAAATTTTATGATTAGGTTCTCTAACATCAGAAATGTATACTGAAACATATCACCATAACTTTATTAGTAACTGTCAAGAAACTACAATTCTTGCACGGACATTCTGTAATGTTTTTCTTTGTTGGATGCTTGTGTATAAGCATTATCTAGCTGACAGGAAACACATTATGAAACTTATTAGTTTGGGATTTCTTATTCTTGTCCTGTAACGTGAAAGAATTCATTTACTACTACTCAGTTTTTTAGTTCAATAATTTACACAGACTCAAACATTTCTTATTAATAAGAAAAGTCGTAGGGCAGTCAGGTAAGGACTACTTCAAGTAAAACTTCAGTGTTGCAAGAAGCATACATTTCATAGGATGAAAATTTATACTGGGACCAAAACAGCACTGAAAAGAGATGCTACTCTTCAATTCCTTTGTTAAATTATTTTTTAAGTTAAATGTAATAGATCTACAATAATATGGGTAACATGCAAAAATTAGCCAAGAAGAACAGAAACAGGGGCAAAATAGAATGTATTGTTGCTTGTCCGAGTATCTGCCACAGTCTCAGTTACCTAAAAAAATTCCTTTTAGTATTTCTCATGTGTGTTAACTGTGACAAAACTTGGTGTCACTTTTAATTCATACACATTTTCTTTAAAAACAAAATCTCTAAGGCTCAGTCATCTTCTGCAACAAGATGTCAGGTCCAGATGTACACACATATTTTTCTTTAATAAAATAGATGCAATTTGAAGCAAAATATTCTTTTTAGTACTGTCAGGTGCGCTTTTACCTTATAACTATGCAAGTCATCACTTCTAGACCAAAATAGAAGATCACAGGCAATTTCCTATTTAGAAATATCACTCCGGAGGAATAATATTTAAAAATGTATAAAGTTTTCAGATATGGTAAGTAGAGATTTCATCCCTACATGAGCAAGTTTAGATCACATTATTCTTGTATGATGTTATTCCATCTTCATGAGCTATATCTGAGTAGCTTCGTGTCACTAAATCATTGAAGGGTGAAGTTGTGAAGCAAGTCTGAATTTTTGCCCTTCTACAGTTTGTTATCAATTACAAAAAAAAAGAAGTTCCACACTGTAGTTAAACAGCATCATTTTCCCCTTTATGAATATCTGAACAGGGTATTTTGTAAAAGCGTAACTAAATAAGCGTTCTTGATTTGTATAGTTCATTCTCCTGAAATATTAAGTACAGTTTTAAATCCGCACAATTTTTTAATGCATATTAGGTACTTGAAGTCTTACTGCTCCATCATTACCGTCCTAAAACAACTCTCAAGATTTGTCTAAACTTGTGAATAATGACAAAAAGTCTACGGGATACTATTTTCAAAACTCTATCTGAAAGTCAGCTGCGGCAGGAGTAAGAGTCTGCTGATACATGTCTCACATTGTTTGGCATCACCATTTGATAAACAAACCTCTATTTCACCTGTGTTTAAATGGGAAAGTTTTACTGGAACATAGGAATGAAAACACTGATTTAGTAGAGTACTACTCACCAGTAATACCTAAAGTCTTCAAAGTGAGAATGTAGCTATCGATACTGTTGCATCTGATAAGAACAATATACAGATGACAGAAGAATTCCCTACAAGCTATACTGAATGCCTTAAATAAGATTCAAAGTTTCAAAACATTTTAAGACATCGTACTATGGACATTTCTCCATGTTTGAGAGCTGACAACTAAACAGACTAGAACAAATTTTAAAATCTAGCTAAGAACGAGTCTATGGGTGGCTGAAGATGCTTCAGAAACAAGGCAAGTCTTATATACCCCAAAGCAGGGGGATGGCTGGGGGAGGGGAAAGGCGGAAAGCATGTTCAGCTGACAAGATCATCACCTCTTCTGGAGCCTCTTCAATATCTTAGTTTCCTGTGCACTGACTTCTCTGGCTGTTGTAGGTTTTTATATTGCTCCGCAAGTTAATTATTTTTCATGCTTTTAGTAAAAAAAACCTTGATCCCAATGAAGCTAGCAAGGTAGGAAAGGTATAGGATACAACAAAAGTCAAGAAAAATATTGCAAATGCTAAGCTAGAAGAAATGAAGAAGGTAATTATAGATTTTGCAGACCCAAAGCTTAATTAATCAGTTTGCATCATTCACCTTCAGATACTTTTTCTTCTTTGTAACAGATGTCTAAATAACAATTTTGTATTCAAATTAAGCAAAGCTCTACAAAAGTTTCATGTACAGCAAGAATTTTTTTCATGCATTAAAATGGAATTTCACAAATGAACAGTTATAGTACTTGAGTTCCTTCTCCGCCAGATATTTAAGATTTTATCAACTTCTTCAAGACACTACAAAGGAAATACTTTAATGCTCCCCTTTTCACACAAACTAATCACTCTACAGACAACACAGATTTCAGGCAATTCATGCTCACCGTTATGCAATTCTCCTGTAACAGTGCCTTCGCCCTGTGGGCTTCCATCCTGATCTCTCCATTTCCAATCAATTCCTCTGATTACACGAGCTCCTGGAACCATATATTTCAACACCTGAGAACGGACCAGACGTCGCTGCCTTCGCAGATTTGCTTCAGCTTCTTTGGCAGCTTTTCCTACAAGAAACGTAAATTGAAATGAAAAGACTTAAAAATATTGAATGGGGAATAATTTTGAGCTTAAGTCTCTAAACAAGTTTCACTGCAAAAGTTCACCAGCTTTTTCACACTGATTTTTATATTGTATGTTCATTAGCATTTTAAGAGAACAAACAGGATACACATATTCTTTATCTTACCCAGCTGATCTTCACATACTCCATTCACAGTGCCATAAAGTTCAAATCCAGACAGGGAGAGGTAGTGTGTTTGCCCACTGGCATTCTTTCCCATCTGTTTTATTCTAACATGTCTCCAACCTTGTTTCTCATCTTTTGGAGGATCTAAAGGCCACGTTGCTGTAGACCTTTAAATTTATTAGAAATGAGGCATGGGACAAAAAAAAAAAACACAAAAAACAAACACCAACAAACCTTAGTACCAAGCAAACAAACAGAACCATAATGCTGATTGTGTACAGATAAAATCAGAAAACTGCCAAGAATACAAGGTACACAAAACCTACTAACATTAGAGACAAACTCTGTATGAGTGCTGGTGTTACTATTTTCTCAAAAAAAAAAAAAAAAAATCAAATGCAGAATTTACAATGATTGAAAAGCACAAATGCCATTATGTGAACCATATAGAGAACTTATGAATCACTTGTTTTCTAGCCCATCCTCGATAGATCACGTACCATTTTTTATGTAGTTACATTATCACACCTACATTACATGTTAAATTGGCCTGCAGCCAATTATGATTTCAACTGACCTCAGTACTATAAAAAGTGGCAAAATACACTGACATACCCTGGTTCGTTGAGACTACAGTCATCAACATGAGTATACAAAGTAGTCCAGTTCTGTCCATCCTTAGATACCTGGAAAACCCAATTTCTGAGAGCAGATCGTCCATAACCTCGAGCATGGCGTAATGTGTAAGCTGATGGTATAACCCAAAGGCCAAGATCTATGGCAAACCAAGCATTCTTATCATCATTAGTATGACAATTGAGAGCTGAACTGTCACGGCTTAGGATGTCTTCTAAACGGCCGTAAGGCAGATTTCTTCCTTCTGAGGATGTAACCACTACTAACCCATAGGCTGCTGGATTTACCCACTCATATGCAGTTCTATATTAAAAAGAGAAATGTACTGTTCAATTATTACTTACATTAAAAAACCAAATATCAGTAACATTTGACATTTACTGGACACTGTATATTACATCTGAATTTATTACAAACCAAAATGGTTAATGTAATTTTAGATATTTAGATAACTTTAGAGATGTTCAAACATCACTTGCTACAGTTTTTTTATTAAAAAAAATAAACCCACAAAACAAAATCAAACAAAACCATGGCAAGTAAAACCACAGACCCAAACTTCCCCAACCCCTTCATTTCTTCAGCAAACATACAAACAAATTCTCAACACAACTTCAGAGATTCATATTTTTCTATCACTTAAGTAGAGCAAAAAGAACTGTAATTCTACTGATCAACAGTAAAAGCAAAGATATCTCCCACTCTTAAAAAAATTATAACAGATTTAGTTTCATCATGAATTCTCTCCCCCCACCCGATCCCATAGATCAGTTTATTGTGTCTGACTTCAAAATATCTGGCTTTGAAGAAACTCACTTTGCATTTGTCCCAATCCAGTAAATAATTCCATTTTCATCAAAATCATGTTGATGCCTGAACACAAATGTTTGGCCTTCACGTAGTTTTCGTACAAAAACAAATGAAGCCCTATCAAAGTCGTACCACTGCTTTGCTACCTACATATGAATGAAAAGAAATCAAATATTAGAGATGCAGAATGCAACCATTCCTCGTGAACTGAGTGTGTGGTATGTTGCTCACCATTTTCAGGAGATACTGTTCTAGAGATTCAACAGTTGCCAACGGCTCCATCTTTAGCATTCTACCAGTTCGATCTATTAAAGATGTCTCCCCTGAGGCACGTTCTAAACGAAACCTCAATCGCCTTGTTAATATCTGAAAGAGTAGCCAAACATTAATATAGGCCTTTCTGTTCGGGTTTTGAAATTTTAAGAAAAGCGATACATTTCACTACAAGAGTTTTAGTGGCATATCAAGTCTTATTCTTGCACAACTTCAAACTATATTCTAATTTAATGCTTTAAGAAGGAATTTCCTAGTAAGACTTTTTTTTAATTAACCAAATAATTCTTTAATATGACAGTCAATGTATAAATCAATTACATTCAAGCTAGCATTTTTTAAAAAAATAATATTCTTACTTTTCATGTGTTTTCACAGCTTTTATTTACAAATCTTGTAGACTAGCAACTACCATAATATAAAAACTGAAAATGCTTTTTCAAAATATTCAATAGCAGCAGTGTTTTTGCAACTTTCTCCAATTATTTTCTAATAATTTATCATCAAAACAGAAATATTCACACTTCACTGCCATTCTGCAAAATCCCAAAGTGTGCTTTCAAATAGAAAAAACTAAGACTCCACACAAACTGGACAAAAACAAGCAATATTTTTAGCCAAATTGCAGCTGTATTTTATAAGAAGCTGCTGATCCTGCATGGGTCTCATATAACCAAATGAGCACACAGCCCTGGAAGGGACCTTTTTAACCCTTATAGCCCATCCTTAGTCATCATAAACAAACACGTCTTATAATCGCCTTCAACAAAATGCTCCTTCAAGTAGTAAGGGTACCTCTCAGGGGGCATATTCCTATATAGAGAACAATAATTGAAGATGAAAGAACAAACATGTTTTCAGTCAAAATTTACTTTCACTTCACAACGTAAAAGTGACAGTAGAGGAACACCCAAACATTTAGGTTAAGTATTAGGGGAAATAAATGCCAAAAAGTTTGTTGTTCTTTACCTAATTCTATCCACCTTTACAAGAATATGCTTCATACAGACTTAATGTGTGTAACTTTTCCTGACATCCACATATAACATTCAGCTGTGTATCACTCAGTGTGATATCTAGTTATCACTGTACATTTACCTGAAGATTATATGTCGATCCTGGTGTATCGTACAAGTGAAGAGGTAGACGTTCGATAGATTCTAACACTGCTATCAATTTCCGAATTAATGCAACTGCTGGACGACTGTGAAAGTGAACAGTTACTCTTACCACACAACAAGAAAAAAAATTCTAAAGTATCTCCGAGAATAGTACCCAGCTATAGCAAGTATCTCAGCATGCCACTTCTACTGATATCTGTTCTAGTCACAGTGACAGAACAGTAAGAAAAACATTAATCTGAACAGTGATGAACAAAAATCACCTTTATATTTGTCAACAGATGTACATTCAATATAGCTGACTCTTACAGACAGAATTCAGTAAAATTTTCAATTGCTACTTCAACAGCAGATGCTGTCTTTTACGACCAATTTTCTATTCCAGAGAAAGACAAATTGAAATGGTAAGAACAGTTCTTTTGTCTTCAAATTATTTTAAGCATACCACGCTGCTTCACAGATACAAAGTTTTTTTTGATTTGGTTTTGTTATTACCTTTCATCATCTTCATTTTCACTGAATGCTGTTTTGAAAACATTTATTCTCTCTACCAGTTGACTACAGTCTTGTTTCACATCTAAATCGACATTCTAAGAGGAAAAAAACAAAAACCAATTATTTCTAATACAAAGCAATATTATTCATTCTTTATACTGGCAAAAATACCTCTTTAGTGTCACTGAACTCCCTGTTTAAAACCTGTATGTGAACAGCAATATTATATCAGCCATTAGAACTGACCAGTGTTGATTTAAAGATTTTTAATGGCTGATTCAAACTAAAGTCATCTCTTGTGATAGTATATATTCAACAGGTAGACAACTAACTGGAGCAAGTCTGTCTGATTTTCATCAAGATGGAAAAAAGGCACATTTATAATAGATTTTTTTGAACTAAGGCACACGCCTACTTTTTTTTTTTAAGAAAGTTTTCCTTCAGACTTGTGTTCTGTAAACTCACATTATTTAAAACTGTAAGCAACGATTGAACTAAGCCACTACTGCACATTTCATAAGGAGAAATAGTATTCTCATCCTTCAATAGTACAATTAAGTTTTCCAGAGCAGTCTTCATTAAATCTCTCCAAGTATTTTCTCCCTCAATACACTGGAAGACAAAAAGACAGTAATGGTGAAAACAAAGTTAGCAGTTTTTTCCACTTTCTTCATTTGAAAAATAATGTCCCAGCAAAGTACATAACTGGGAATTACATGCATTAAAAACCACCACATTTCAAGCAGATACATTGCAATTTTCCTTTACAGGCAGTTATAATGGTATTTCCACTGACATCACACATTATAAAGTAAAGGATATACACTTGCCTGTCTGTTTGTATGAAGTTCCCATGCAGACTCCAACTGTGTTGCTATGTTCCTCAGTGTGACAACTACTCCTCGAGGCATGCTTTCAACAGCTTTAAAATGATCATCATACAAATCTCTTGCCATAGTGCGTACCTACAAATGGATTTTGATAATCAGAAGTCATACCTTACTGTAATGAGACTATTATTATTCTCCAAGATACTAGAAACTCGGTCATCTTTTTTAAAGAAGTCCATGACAGACACAAACAAATAAGGAAGAACTGAAACCTAGTTTACAACATTAATAATAATACTAATAATAAATGGAAATACACAGAATCTTACTGAAACTTACAGAAACTAAGCTTACCATCATATACTACATTACAGCACAAAGGTAGGAGAAACTCTCAATCTGTGGATCTGTTTCTTTAGAACTGTATCACGAATCTAGTAATCTTTTTAGAGGTAAGATTAAGGGCATTTTCTATGGTTTCTGAATGCTCTGTTCACATTCCTCAAACAAATTCACGCAAAAAGTCCTTATGTGACCTTATACTAAGAATAACCTTTTCTACAAAGTATGGATCGCACAAGATACAGATCTAATAAAATAAGCTCTTATTAAACAACACTTTGCTTGTAAGAAATTTCCAAAAAATCTTTTCTTTTAATTATTATCATGTGTCCTACAATAATATGTTTCACAAACTTTGGAAGTACACAGTGCAATCCCAGGCATGAAAGAGCACTGCCTTCCTTTTATCATTCCACCTATCCTCGTTCACACAGTATTTTAATGTTCAATTGAGTGTCACACTTCCTCAGGTGTAAGTGTCCTTACATGCTGTAGATTTTTGGAATAGGACATATCCACTGCAATGTTAGAAACTGCAAGAGAGGTCAAGACTGAAGATCAGCCTGAGCCCTTGGCATCAGCTGGCCACAGAACCTACTGTTTTTCATGGTTTCGTAAAAACCTTCATTTCTTAGTTCCTCTTTTTTTCCCCTCAGTTTGAGAAGAGAAAGAAGAATTTTAGAGAAGTCTAAAATGAGGGCTTTTACACATTTTGTTTCACTACCACAACTCTTACAATACAGACTGTTCACTACTATCCCTCCAGCTGTCACGAATATCCAGTCTAAAATCAGTATCTGAATGTAGTGAATACAAGTAACATACGCCTCTGATACAACTGTAGTATTGGTCATAACATCTTTTCTTTTTGCATAAAAAAAGAAAAACCTACAGAATTATACAAGTATAAGTCAGACGGATTGGATTTTCTTACACTTTTAAAATAAAAATCGTTTTCCTCTAGAATAGCACAGAGTTTACTACGACTGTTGGATAAAAGCACTTGCAGAAGTGCTTTGTTCCAAGTGAAGTTTTTCCCCTTCAAGTTTAGCACAAAATTGTGTCTAGTTCAAAACAGAGAAGATTTTACTCCTCTAAGAGGAAACTACAACTCCACAAGCATGTTATAAAATAAAATAAACTTAATTAAATTCTAAGTACAAAATTCACAGATGCTCACTAACCTTTTGCTTTGTCTTCTCTAGTTTAGATTTCAGCTTTCTTCCTCTTTTGCCTGTCCAGCCAGTCACAAATTCTGACCCTGCAACATATTTTTAGAAAAGTCACAATTTCTCACAGATATGAAAAGCAACAAAAACTACCTCCTATACACTTGTTCCTACCTGCATATAACACATACCTACATACTTACCCAAAGAGGTTTCAGCTGTAAACGAATGCTTTGTTCCTCTGTTAGATTCAAACACAAAGCCTGGCAGATCTTCTTTCAGTATTGTAGCTTGCTGACCATCGGAATTGTGAATAGCAATTTCTCCTTCTTTCAAACAGGTAAGTGACCAGTTTCCCACAGTAAGTTTAGTTGGCCCTGGTGCTGATAAAATTGGCTGGCTTGTGGTAGATGGTTTTACTTGGCTTCGAGCTCTTTGCAGCTTCTCAAGGAACTCACTCCTACTTTCTATTTAAAAAGAAACAAACATTTCTTTTTTCTTCCAACAATTAATTCCACCACCACATCTCAAATTTTATTTTTTTTTTTTGCAAGAGCAAAACAACTGAGTACATTCAATGCAAAATGAAGTTTGAAATTAAGGGTCTTAAAGTGTTCTAAATTTCTTCCCAGTATATTATTGTACTTCAACGGTGATTTATTCCACAATCTCATCAAAGTGGACTATGCAACTCTTTCTGAATCATGCTATTGACAGATGTATTAATTCATCTTTACAGTTATAATAGGAAGATTACAGAAATCCATGCTAAACTTTTAAGTCTTGCAAAAATAGTTTATCTCATTATGGCCAGCATGAACTCTTCTCAAAAGTGAGTGTTTAGAAATAGGAAATTAAGTTAATCTTCCAATAGGAAAACAGCAATCAACTTCATAGCCTAAAGCAAGCGAAGAAAAGATGTTGAAGCCATATAAAAAACAGAAAAATATTCACAAAGCTCTACAAAGTCTGACAATCAACATGTACTAAAAGCAAATTCGAGCTGAGATAATAGCTGTTTGCTCAGATTAAGTGTCAGAAAGGCACTCCAAAAAAGTTTGGTTTTATAAGCTATACTAAAACTATTATTCATCTCCTTTGTAGAACCTCTACATTCACCTCAGAGAATGTAAGAAAGCCATAATTACATTACTTAATACAGTGACATTGTGCTAATTCAAGTTATAACACAGACACTCCTGTTCATTTTTTAGAAATTACAAATATTTTAAGGGCCTCTGTATCTGAGAAAAACATGAAACAATTAAAAAAAAATCTAATGGCACCACATTAGACTTGATTAAAAGCTAATATTTATATGGAGATATTTCATAGATGACAAACAGGATCTTATCCTACTTTGAGGATATGTACGTAACCTAGCTTGAAATTACTCCAAAGAACTATCTCAGTTTTCATAAAATTCTATTTTGATACTGTAGTAAAAGGCTGCACACTACATTTGAAATATTAATTAGCTTAACTGCAGAAAATTTGATGAGTTCACAACTTAAAAAATAAAATTTCCATATAAAATAAACATGCAAGAACCTCATTAATGTAAAGATATCTCAACTTCAACGTTAACAAGTATCCTCATCTTTCAGCATACTGGTTTGCTAAATACTGCTTTTGTAGTATAATTGCTGTTTTCCTTTGCTGCAATGACTTTTGCTCTAGGTTTTTAAAATTTGCCATTTCTATTGTTGTACAATACAAAAAAAAAAAAGACGTGCAAAAAACAAGTAAGCACTCTTGAGGCGCAACATTCTTTATTGCTTAAAGTTCATGGCATCTAGACAGATTTATAAAAAGAATTTTGAAATTTCATATGCAAAATTAAAATTATGTTAATGAAACCTTTCCAGATTTCCATAATCACATTTTAACAATTTTATTACATAGCAAGCTGCACTGAAAGTGCGATGATGTTACATGGTGGGGAATAATTTCGGGTTCCCTTAGGCAGAATTTTGAGACTCAAAGCTTCAGAATTACCATTAAATTTCAATTTTTGCATTGAACTTTCATTTCTTCTAAAGATTCAAACAAAACAAGTATTAAGCTCCTGTGGAGAGGGGTGAGTACAGACCTTCCAAAAATGTTCATAGTATATCTATTTCCCCCTCCTGCCCCAGCTTTCATCATGTGATACACACTTACGAATTCCATTACTCCACCCTCTATACTCTTGCCAGTCATGAAGTTACTAAAAAGTATACCATGAGATTAATCATTAATGATTTAGGAAAGCAGAACATATAGTATAGTTCAGGACTTAAAGACACTATTCTGAGTCTATACTGTATTGTAGTAACTTTGCAGTTAACAAATAGTAGTTTCTTATCTCTTAAGACAGGCTGCTGCAGAGTCTTAGAGCTAATGTTTAAAGTTCAGGCAAATTACACTGCAATGTCAGCACTCTTCATTTAATCTCAGTTTAGCTCCTTCCCTCCCATAATATCCATGCCAGATATCTTGTTCAAAAACCTGGGATTCAGTCAATTTAAAAAAATAAAAAAAAAAAAATATATATATATATGAAGCAACATATCTTCTTAAACTCCCAATCCAACTTTTTTTAAGTTCTCTTCATGTCAAATTCATCTGAGCCTTCCCCATTCCTCTCATCTTGTACAGAAATAGTAAAATCCCACCACCACACCCACATCATTTGGAAGGAAGAAAGCAGAATTATCACCCAGGAGCTTAGAGGATTTAAGAAGTTAACCTCACTGATCTTCTTAAAATTATATCATATGATAAACAAGTATCTCAACACAGAAATTGTTTACCTTTTGAGGTACTAGCCTTGTTGAAAAGAATTCAAGGATACATTTTCTGACAAAAAAAAAAAATCTAGAAGTGGTTTCCAGCTGTGTTATAATCTAGAAACACACATCACATTTTGTCTTCATGCCCCAAAATTGATGGATAAAGTCATTAGCACTTCATTTCTATCCTGAATCATAATATGTTCTGTTCTTTCACTCAATGGCTTATTGAAAACATAATAATATTGCAAAGTACTTTATGTCTGCTGGTTCATAAATGCATGAACTGTTGCGAAAAAGCTGAAGGAGGGTTGTTTCTGCATCCAGAACAAGTTGTGTATTCTGTACAGAAAATTAAAACCACCTGTGCATTGCCACTGCATAAGGTCTGTTCCCTTATCCTCTCTCCGACAAACAGTTAAGACACTGTAATTTGTTTCCCAATCTTGATGAGAAACTTTCCATTACTTTGTCTTCAAACACATGCAATTTCATTCTGCTAGCTAGAAGCAAACAACAAATCGCCATTTCAACCTGCTTTTCCTGGGACAGCCACTACAAAGTGCTTTTAATGACTGGGGTGAAAAAATTAAGTATGCATGGAGAAGAATCAAAACAAAACGAAGTTAATAGACTTTTACTGGCAAGGTGTTCACTTAACACAATTCACCAAGGAAGTCAAGTTATGGTCACATGCTATCTGATAAAAAGCATCACAATTAACTGACCACCTTCCACCTGTTTACATCCTTTACTATTTAGTAAGCCAATTCCTGCAAAACAAAATAGCTCCAATCAAATTATATAAACAAATATAACAGTCTCAAAACTTAACTTTGACTTGAATTGTAAAGAAACTACCTGAACTATCAGATCCTCCTTCAGGGCTGCCACTGGAATACATCGTGGCCAATTTTCCATCCAAGATAAATCTGAACCATCCATTGCTACCATTAGATAGCTCCAGGGCTGCAGCATCGCTCCAGATATACAGGCAGTCTCTTCCCCTAATGATTGACCAGTCTCTCCAGTGATACGGTTTACCCTGTTGCAGTTCTTTAGCATCCTCCTGTGGTTCATCCTCCTGTAAGAATACTGTATTAAACACCACCACAAAAACCCCAAAAACCTACCTAATAAAACACTAAACCCCAACCAACCAAACAACTCCAAAATCAACAAAAACCCAGTATACAAAACACAGACGTTTTACAAGGGCTTGAGAAGAAAAAGAATTACTCAAACCAAAAGCATAGGAACTATATTTTTCTGTTTGTAAGATGTATCTTTAGAAGTATTCTTTAATAGAATAAGTTTCTTTTAAGAAGTTTCCTTTCAGATACAGATTCATCTACTCCACCATAACAACAGCTTACTGACAGGGACCTCTGTCCAAAACTTGTGTTGTGAGAAAAGAATCACAAAATGGTTGAGGTTGGAAGGGACCTCTGGAGGCCGTCTAGTCCAAACCCCTGCTCACGTAGAGTCACCTAGAGCCAGTTGCCCAGTACCATGTCCAAACAGCTTTTTAATACCTAAACACTAAAAAAAAAAAAAACCCAAAACAAACCCAAGGACTCCACAACCAACCACAAAAACCTAATCCCCAAAAAGACCCTAACAACCCAAACCTCACAGTAAAAAAAACTTAGGTATACACTTAAGGCTTAACTATAAACCTTAACTGAAGTAAATGGATAACAGAAGTGATCTGTTATCCATTCAGTTCATCTGAGTGGTCAGTAATGTGCCTACTGAAAATTCATAATTTCGACATGCACTTAAGATTTTTATTCTGTAGAAAATTTTCTTCATAATATTTTTAATATGCTCCATAACAATGTTGAAAACATCTGCAATTACTTGATGCATGTACATTGGAAGAGATACATTCTGTTCAGAAAGGATTCATTTTGTTTAGCAGTCATTTTCAAAACACTACACAAAAAAACAAGTGTCCATCAACTTCACCCCAAGTAAGTATAAATAGGAACACTCAGCAGAGAATAACGTGCTAACAGAAAATGAACTTACAGAAAACAACAACAACAACAATTAAAACAAGTGGCATACAATAAGCATTAATTTAATAACCTATTTATCCAACTACCTTGCCCTGCACTTTTTCGTAACAGTGAAAATTGTACTAGAAGTGTTGATTTTACAGGAATGAATAACATTATCAATTTTGTACTTACCTTTTCAGGTTTAGACTCCTCTTCATTTTCATCATCAGATGACGGCCCCGCCAAAGTTGACACTTTACTAATTACACCAAGTCTAGCCAGTTGGTCTAGAAAGAGATCACCACCTTTATCCACCAAATCCCTTATGATTTGCAAGGCTAGCAAATGGCCATCATCGTCATCCTGTAACAACACATCGGGATGGAGACCTCTTTACTTAAAAATATCTTTATATGCTGAATGTCATATGTGGTCACAGATGGATGCTATAAATGCTTCAGGGTTAGTTATTAACAAGTATGTGGAATCAATGCACATTAACCTCCTTTTTAGCACTGGTTTCACAAAAGAAGAGCATTTTCTTTCTTCCTACCTCTTGATCAAGAACTGTAGCTGTTATCTCAACCAGTATCGTGGGTAGATTGTGGCCAGCATCAGAGTCACAAACCTCTTTCAGCAGCGCCTCAGAACAAAAATGTATCATTTTTCTAATGAGGGCAAGACTTGCTTTCCTTTAAAAGAGATCATAGGGGGAAAAAAAAGATTCTAAGAAAGACAGAGCAAGCAGCAATCAATGCAACAAAAAGGTTCAAGATAAAACTGCTTTTGCACTACATTTACGCATGCTTTCAAAACATATTTTTTTAAATTAATTCCAGTTCTCGTTCTTGGAGCCAAAATTGCTTACCGTTACAGAATCACAGAATCACAGAATGTTCGGGGTTGGAAGGGACCTCTGTGGGTCATCTAGTCCAACCCCCCTGCCAAAGCAGGGTCACCTACAGCAAGCTGCACAGGACAGTGACCAGGCGGGTCTTGAATATCTCCAGGGAAGGAGACTCGACCACCCCTCTGGGCAGCCTGTTCCAGTGCTCTGTCACCCTCAGAGGGAAGAAGTTCTTCCTCATGTTCAGACGGAACATACATACTACATTGTCTCTAAGAATAATTCAACTGCTGATCTTTTTTGATTCTACAGTACTATGAGTCTAACATTATTCTCTCCTCAGCCCTTCTCTAGGTAAACTTATTTTACATTCTGTCTATCCATTCTTAATGATGGCAATTCACTTCTGCACACTTCATCTTCCTCCTAGGTATCCAGCCTTCTGTTTCTGTCACACACTTCCCATGTTTTGGTGAGATCCCTATAGTTTTAAAGTCTAAAATTACTGCTCATGCAGCTTTTCATATTAAGAACTACAATTACTCTGGAAGCCAACCACTTCTGTATGGTTAAAGATGAATTTTTTATTTGACTTTTAGAAACATTATTTACCCGATTCAAAAAAAAATTTACAATACAGAGCCAACTATTTCTTTCCACAATCTGCTACAACAGTTAATCATGCAGAGATTGTCAACATAGTTTCTTCTTTCCTTCATTTAAAATGACCTAGTTTAAGCTTCCTATCATCAGCTCATGTAGAGTCTCCGCTAAAGTCTCTTTTTATCTTGTATTTTCACCTCTCAGAGTGCCTATAAACACTGGAAACACAAATACATGATCAAGCAAATGTTATGTTTGTAATGTAAAAGGCTGAGAGGTTATGGTCAGACGCAATTTATCACAACCATTATGCCACCCACAGTATTAGTTTTTAAGTATTAAATTAGATTACATTCTTTTAATTCTCTCAGCAAGAGGCATCTTTACTAGCTAATTAACACTTAAGCTCTTAAGAAGTCTTCTAAAACCTTCTAAAATAGCTTTGTCCAGTCTTCCCCATTTTCCAAGGAATGCATCTTCCACTTCATTAGTTTTCCTCTCCTAAATCAGTACTTTCATTAGAGTGGCTACAAACAGCTGTAACCAAATACACAGTATACACAGTCTACAGAAGGTACTATATGAACACAGTATTCTTTCATCATGCTACTATTGTCAAGAGCATGCTTCTCTCTCCCACTTCTAACTAACCATATTTTTTCCAAGACATCACTTCCCCAGAAAGGAATGCTACTGAAAATGCTAAAAAATCAGACTTGCAACACTTTTCAAACCATGACTTCTATTCAAACAGAAATATGTTTAAGTGTCACTTGCATTACTTAAACATTTAGATGTTATAATTTTTACTGAAAAAAGTCCACCTTGGCTTTTTAAAGAGTCTATTAAGAAATTAAAAATATGCAGAGAAATCAACTATCATTACTATTACCTTATTGAAGGCAACATAGTTTGTTGAAATGTTTGTGCAAACACAGGCAACAATCTTTTCAAGTAAATGGGTGCCATTTCTGGATCTCCTTTAGGTTCATTACATTCTTCCTCATCCTTGTTTGCGTCTTTCTTTTTTTTCTCATCTCCTTTGTTAACAGGACACATCCAGTCTCCTGGAAAATATTTTTTCCCCAAAATGTTCAATAGCCAAAACCAACCAAACAAACAAAAAAACCCCCTTCAAATAAATGTAACAGTTTTGTTTACTAAAGAAAAGGTACTGGAACAGGAATACGCATTCCTAAAAATACAAAATTAATACGTGCAAGACCTCTTGAAGAAAATTATTTCATCACAAGTACCACCAAAGACCGCTCATGGGAGAAGATCAAAGTCCTTACAGTGAACTAAATATGAGCACATAACCACCCGTGGCTCCAGCACTACAAAAGCCTCAAACAGGTAAAGTGTGGTTCCCACAAAGAAAGAAAGGATGCTGCAGAAGCTGCCAAGGCTGATATCCTCTGAACTCACAGCAAAATCCCAGTCTAGCCCCATTCCGCAGCTGAAGAACAGAACCACTGGCACTGCTTGTGCCCAGTCAGCAGTTTCTTCTGCAATCCCCATCCCTCAAGAACATCTAAAATATTAAGGTTTTTATATGTATTTTGCACGTTAAGGAAGGTTGGTCAGAAGATACCTTTTTTTTTTTTTAAAGTGCATCCTCTTAGAGTAAAATTCTAGTAACTGAATTACTTAACAAATGTAAGCATTTCTACTAGCAAGGGTATGGAATTAAAAAATGCACTCACCTGGAGACTGAAGAATAGCTACTACTTCACTGTGCCCCCTTTCACGAGCTTTGTCTAAAGGAGTTTTCCCATCTTCATCTCTCAAATCAGGGTTTGCACCATGTCGTAAGAGAGTCTGAGAACAAATATTTTTAAATATGAAAAAAACATTAAGATTCTTTCTTCCAAAAGTAGTAAGCGTGTTTTTCATACATCTTTCCTACACTTTTCTCATACTTGTAAGCAAAATTAGAACATGACATGCTTTTTATACCTGTAAATAAATATAAAACTACTAATACAAAACTACTTTTATTCATGCCCTATAACAAAAAATTGTATTTTGATAAACATCGTAAAGAATATGTAAAAATTTGACAACGCACATTAAACATATTGCATCAAAGACATTCTGTACAGAACAAGGCAAAAAGTCAGTACGTAAGGCATTCTAACAGTATCAGTTTAAATCATACCTTTGCTACCTGAGGTCTTCCAAAACATGCTGCATAATGTAACGAGGATGACCTCTGACCTCTGTTAACATCAGCACCCCTTTCACAGAGGAATTCTACCTGTTAAACAAGAAAAAGGAAACTAGTTTTTTAATCTCTTTCTTTACATAAATAACCTAAGTTTTTAAACCTTTGTAAAACTAATTTACCATTTCCTGAGTTCCAAAAGCTGAGGCCCAGTTTAAAAGAGTTTGTCCTACATCATCCATAAAATTTACTTCAAAAGCTGAAAGATACAATTAAACAAAAGAAATAAAGCTCTCAGAATTCTAAATTAAACTTCATCAGTGTTCTTTAAATAAGTGGTAGGTCTTCAAAAAAATTAAACATTCTCAATAACTCTAGGGAAGCATTTATGCCCTTAGCTGCTATTAAAAAAAAGTAGCACAGAAATTATTACTAACAAAACCTGTTGTGCATTTAACAAAATAAGTGAACTTGTATATAAAGAATTTCAAGGTACTACCTAAGTATTTGTTACCACACCACAGATTACAAAAATAAAAAGATACTTTATCTCAGTCTCTTTTTCAGATTATTTTTGCATACCTCCTGTGTCAATAGCATCTATTAACGCATCAGTATCCTTACTGCGGATGCAGTCTATCAGCTGCCGATGAGAACGTTCCCCAGAACTATCCAGCCTTCGCAATCCTGGGATTCTGCCTGTAGATCCAGCACTGGATTTTGGCAGGGCTTTTCTCCCTTCGAATAGTAGCACCAAAAGAAGATCTACTAACCGCATGGTATCCAGTACACATCTCTCATCACCCTGCAACGCACTTTCTATAGAATCTGGAAGTTCAGATCTTAGGAGATCCTGGAAATAATTAAAAGTCTGAACAATAAAAAATATACAGGGCTTTAGAAAATACTATCAGAACTGGGTTTCATTTCCAAATGAAATGTTTCCTTTCTCCTCTCTTTATAAATAACCTACACATATATGTGTGTATATGTAAATAAAATCTATAAATCTATATATAAAATAACAACACAAATCTTGCACATATTGAAGTACACAAAATGAAAAACTCTATGAGAACAAAAAGCTGTAGTAAAAGGATTTCTTACATGTGTTACTACTGGAGAGCCTCTACACAGGGTTGACAACAGGCTTACAATAGTTGACACCTGATTACTTAATTTAGAATCTGCAGCTGTAGATGGTGCTCCAGTGCTACTCCGTCCAGGTTTGCAAGCTGAAGATGGTCCTGTTGCTGTCCCACCAGCAGCTGCCATGCGAGATAACAACTCCTCAGTTAATCCGTGCTTAGCTAATGGGGCTGGGTCAACTCCACGCCGTGTGAATCTGTCAGCTAATGAAGCAAAGCATCTCAGAGCTCCATCTGAAACCTAAGAAAGAAGTGCAAGAGAAAGATGAAGAATCTGTTACTTAAGACTAAAAGATGCTAAGGGGACAGTCACAAGAATACAGGACACAGAAGAACCCGATTTCCCCTAGTTCCCTTCAAAGTCCATGCACAGAAGAGACACACTTTTTAAGCCAGAAACTTTGGAGTCGGAACCCAACAGTGCTCTGAACTGCTCACTAAAGGACTCTATTGTTGTAGCATTTTTTCCTCTCTTTCTCTCTGTTGATGATATGCAGAAATCAAGGAAACTATTTTTCATAAGTCTAAATCTCAACATTGTGAGCATCTCCTTAACTACACAAGCAAAACACCAAACCAATCTAGAAAAACACATTTAATAATCAAATTGCCAAATTAATAGATGCTGGAAGCACAATTTAAAAGCAGTTACAGATATTTTTCTTACAGAAACACAACTATTTATAATCCCCATCAGCAACTGTCCATTCTGACAACACAGTTTGAAAAAACCAAAAACAACCCACAGCTTGGTATTGAAATATGGAGTGCTTAACTTTCTGGTTGTTCTGATGTTAGAAACCATTGAAGCCGCTTTCTAATAATAAAACTCAAAAAAAACCCCAACACCAAAAAAATGCACTATGAGGTTTTACTTCCTAACTTTCACACGTTTACCAAATTTCAAATTTGTTCCTCAAAGAACATTGAAGACAATTTAAAAATTTCTTTGCAGTTTTATCTTCTATATTTACAGAATATAAAATATTTTAATACTTTATAGTTTGGTATTTATAGTTAATATTATGCCAATATTACAATATGTTGTATTCATTTAGTGCTCTCTATTAAAAGAAACTCTATCAAACAAGCCATTAGCTGAGGTACCAACGCAGAACTCCCAAACTATTAAACTGACAGTGAAGTTTGATACTTAAAGTTGTATTTAAAGGTCTATATACTTTTCTCAAATAAAAGAAATTTTTCAGTTGGACCACGCCTAAAAATAGGGAAAAGCAGACTTTACCCTTAGATAACCCAGATTGTCCACTGAGCACCTGACCCAGGGATATGTAAATATTTTTGTGACAATAAAATACAAACTCCCAAATGTAGGTTGGTCACTAAAGAAAAAAAACAAACAACAAAACCCCAAAAACAGTGACACTGTGGAAATAAGGCTTACTGATGATCCTCTTAACAAACCAGCAAAAAATACTGCTGGCCAACTGCCCAGGCAAGGATCCAACTGCTTTTCATGTTGGTGTTGAAAAGAAAGGGAGGTTTTGCCTTTAACATCTCTGTCATCTATACACTAAAAGATTCTCAGTCTTTCAGGTCAGGAGGTTTGCATAAGCATATCAAGATGAGCTGCTTCTGGCACGTTTGCCTTTGTCGATGGGCAGTAGCAAACCAGACTGGTGTTAAGAAATAGTGGAAAAAAACCCCAAAAACCAAAACACAAACCCACAAAACAAAAAACCAGCAATACTTATTCTTTACCAAACTCTAAATTACTACTGTTCTGACTCCCTAAAATGTTATCAACTTCTAGCGCAGCCTGTTTTCAAAATGGTTGTCAGCTATCACATACCAAGGGCTTAAAGACAGTTACTCATCAACACACAGAACAAGATTAGAGTATTAGCCAGACTTCATAAAGTTAAAATCTTAAATCTTCATTAAGTTCGTAAGGACTTGAAAAACAAAGTTTCTCCTGTATAAATGTAAAGTATGTTAAACTTCCGGCACAGTCCCTGCATGCCAAGCATTCTGATTTATCAGTACTCTTTGCAAGGGATTTCTTCTTTAACTTGTAATGGTCACTACGCATGTCCTCTGGCATTTTGCTCCAGATTTTTGACAGCACAATGGATAAACCATTCCGCCAATCTTTATGTAATCTGTATATAGTTTCTAGATTTTTACCAGAACAGCTCTGCCAGAAATACACAAGAAAGGTTCAGTTTATTTAACACACCGCATTAGTGGCATCAGTTTACAGAGCAAGAGTACTGTGGAAGGTATTTGCATTTCTTCTCACAAACTGCAAGTTTAGGAGAAAGCTTAAAAAATAACCAAACTCATAGATAAGCTGTTCTTGGGGCCACATTCATCTGGTCTGAAATCTTCCCTCAAGTGATGTTAGTAACTGGCAACCCACAGAAAAAGTGACCAAATCCAACAGCGTAAAAGGAAGAGGGAGAACAACAAAACTTTACAAAGTTACTAGGCAAATCCATAATACGTATAAACACTCATTGTAAACCCTGAGGCTTGTTTCACACAAAACACATTTCTCAAGGATACTGGTACAGATTTACTCACTATTACTTAGGTTACTCCAGTCTCCAGCACACTTATCGTAAAGCTTAACTGCTAAAAGATTAGGTTACTTTGAACTCTCATTCAGATATTCAACAGCCCCAGCAACTGCTTTCTTTCAAACACATTATAAATCGGGAAACAGTTAAAATACTATAGACTTCTGGTCTAAATTTCAGGAGTAGCTTACCTAAGATGATCAGTACATTAATAATGTTACTTAATGTCTAAAAAACATGGTAGCTTGTTCTGAAATGGCCAGTGTGACAGTCCCCTGCCAAGTGGGTCTTTCAAAAAGATCTAAAAATATATAAAAAATTTTAGCTCACAGGCAAAAAGATTTAGTCTCCCAAACACAATGTGCTTAATAAACCATACTGGGATGGTGGTGCAGATGGAGAAAGGAATGAGGACAGAGGCAGGGGAGAAATGGGGACTGAGAATCGTATGGACAAGAAGCCTGGCCAGGGTACAGCAAGAATCTGGCTATAAAACTATTGAAAAGCATTAGTATGACATACACAAAAGGATTCTACTAGTAGGAAAACAATTCCTCTATGATTCATTTTCTAGATTTTACAAGAACTATTTCTTCCGAAGTTAATAAAACTGCAATAAAGAAGTGGTGCTGCATCTACAGCAGTACTATTTAAGGTGGCTTCCAATGTAATATTTTAGCATTTATTGGGAATGTTTTTATTGCTTCTCTTAGTTTAGCAAAAGAAAAACAAACCAAATTGATTTTTGTCTCTTATTTACGCCCATTTTAATAGGGATTGAGGTGCATATACAGAACAATAATTAATTCAGAAAGTATTTCAAAATGCACTGAAAAAAGTTACAGGATGTTTTTCAACAAAGTCTTCAGTGGTTAAATAAGGTCATATTCACTCAATAGTGCTTGGAGTCAAACACTAAGCAGTATTTTTATCCTCTTATCATCAGAACTGTAAAGGAAACTATCATAATATCCAAATGTAACTACTACTGTGTAAACATAATTGTGGAGGCTATATAAAAACACCTAGCCATTCCTTTATTACGCATAATGGAAGTTGAATTCACAGCATATTGAGCCAACTATTAACATTACCTGATGGTCTTCATGTTTTAATAAACTAGACAGTGATTCCACACAGATCTCTAATGAAGAATCCTGAGGCTCCATTTTGCCACAGAGTCTGGATACTACAGCCATAGCTGAATGCAAAGTATCTTTATGAACAAGGTGTCCACTGTCACGAATGAATGTCAGAACACAATTCAACCCTCCAGCTTCAAACACAGCTCCTGACTCACGGGTACAGATTAATTCTAACACCTATAACAAAATGACATTTAATTAGAATGAAGTACACATAAAAAGTCAGTTATTTGTTTATATCCATCTAAGAACTGGTTAAAAAAATGAAACAACAGAACAAAACACCCCTCTCTTCTTCAATACCCAAAACGGTCCAAAGCCTCCGGTAGTCTAGTCATCACAGTTTTCTTCAACAATACAGGAGCGAATACAAGAATATTCCACAACAGCATGGTCCTAATAGCTGTTCATGACAGACAGTTAGATAATAGTATCCTTTCCTGGGAAAATTAAGTCTTGGGATAACACACGAGTGAGTGCTCTGAAACTTTCAAAAGTACTGTTACTCCAGCACTTCAGTGATGTACTTTTGAGTAGAACTAGTAAATAGGAAATACATGCATGAAGTCTGATGCCATGATATTCAAGGATTCAAACTATACACTATCACACGGGCACGAGTTATGCTTTAAACAAGCGATTTTAAGGGTCTTGTAAATTTTTCTGAAAACTTCACAAGGGTGAAGAGGAGCTGCGTCTAGTGCTACTGAAGAGACAGCAGATGATTTCTTTACAGCAGCTAATTTATCTATATCTGGAGCAATTCCTCATTCCCTTTTTAGCATAAAATTAGCCCTTAGCATTCTAGTCATGCAAGGTAAAAAGTAAAACCTTACTCTAATATTTTTTGTTTCTTTCTATACTGTTTTTAAAGGAATCTCAGCTTTGAAGAGCACCAGACTGACAATAAAGATAAGCAGCATCGTTGGCGTGTACACTTTTATCATGCTCTACATTTTTGCTTCATATTTTAATAAAATAAACAGGATTACAATATGAGAAAGCTCTTCAGAAACAGCAAATTTTCCAGCTCCTTCTTAAAACCAGAAGGTTCTTCAGAATACATACCTTCACACACTGCTCAGCCAAATCTCTGCTGGTTCTGTTGTTAAGTTCAACAACTACTAGACGATTACAAAGCGCCTTGATAGCTCCATCCACGCCCACAATCCTACGGGTGCATTCGGCTGATACATCCAGATAATATGTTATGGCACGAGCTGTTACTTCTAACACATTGTCTGGAGCACTTTCATCAAGGAAAATTTTGCACAGTGCTGGTAAAAAAGTTCGAGGAGGGCATCTGCAGGGAAAAAAAACCACAACAAAACATTACTAAGTTGTGCAAGTTTCTCTTCATTAAGTAATTTCATACACTTTCACATCAACAGATTCATGCTTTTCATGCTGACATGATTTGCTCATTTAGCGTTCATTTAGAATGCTAGGATACAGGCATCTCACACACCCCCTAAAATTCCAATCAGTAATCCGAAAAGATGTACTAGGGGAGGAACCCAGCAGAGAAAAATACTCTTGAAATTTTAAAATCATACAAAGAAAAATTTATCCTCTTGGGAAATCATTTTAGGAACTAACCTCACATCACCAAACAGAATGCATTTTTTCTTAACAGCGCTTCAGGGTTCATGAGGATAAATAGCCACTTAACCTTGAAATACTATATTTGATACAAAGAGTAAAGATTGCGGTTTTGCTACGCAACATAACTCTCTGAGTAGTCCTTCTTCCCCATGTTATAAACATTCTCACTTGTCTTTCTATCTTACTTCAGTTTCCTCCTGTCCCCCCTGTTCTTTTTCCCTAACCACACTGAGAACATATTTAATTCATTTAGCTTGCTTCTATTGTATTTTCTCTTCATATCCATGCCTCAGTAGCCTTTGGCTCTTCTTTTTATTGTTAGCCTCATTTCTATATGCAAGGACAGTCCAGAACATCCCCGTAACTTCATAGCAAAATAAGCAAGCTGCTACAGTTCTTATTCTATCCCTCTGACATAATAGGATACAAACCAAAATGGATGGTCATAATAATGCTTTTCACTATTATGGCAGTTGTGGTTAAGACTGATTTGGATCAAAAGTTCTAAGACATGGAGCTATACTTTAAGATAATTCATCTTCCAATAGCACACTTACTTAGCAATAAATAACTTAATATAATGATTGTTCACTGCAGTGGTAGAAGACTTCCAAAGTGGTGGTGGCCTCACCTCTAGATGCAGGAGATCAGAACTAAGTCTACAGGAGATAAATACTGCAATTTTTAATTAAGCTACAGTTTTGGTCTGCAAAAGAAGGCCTAAAACTTTTCTAAATCCAAAGATAAAAACCAAAAACAGCTGCATGCTTTTTGGTCTGGAAGACAAGTGAAGTACTCATTGAAGTACACTCTGAAGAATGATTGACCCAGATGTCATTCGGTACCCCGTCTGGTACACACAGTGACTCATACAAAGGCACCAAATCCTAGGACAGCAAAATCCTAATAGTTTCCTTGAAGATCTGGTCATGCTTTATGAAGTAATTAAATAATAATGTCTGACAAACAAATATATTATCCAATGATCCTTAATGACACAAATTAATAACTGAAGCTTCGATAAAGCTAAATCATATATTTAATACTTTTCTTAACCTATTCAACCTATACCGTTTGCTGTTCTTCAGAAATCTGCTACTTAACTCCACATCTTCCTGAAGAAGAGTTTACACGGTAACTTAGCATTTGAAAGACATTATCCACTAGAAAAAAAAAGTCTGAAATTTGTACTCATTATTAGATGACCACCATACAACGACATAAGAAGCATTTCAGTACATAAAATTTAAAGCAGACAGTGCTACCTGTTCCAGTGTTTTGGTGCTGGATCTTTTACACTGCATTTCGTGCAACACTAGACAGACCATTAAACTATTGCTATGAACGGTATTCTTCAAACATTATATTGCCAGGAAAAAAAATACTAATAAACACGAATCCTAAAAGAACCAACCTAAACCAAAACCATACGTTTAACCAAGTGGAAGGTAAGCAGCTCCACTGTCTCCATTTTAATACTAGCAAGTAGTAATAAACCATTTTTCTTAGAGTTCCAAAGACAGCAGCAGAAAAAAACCCTCTAGATTTTTGCAGGGAGTTAAAAGCAATACTTAGCAAATATGACATTTACATTTTTTCTGATTTAACATTTTAACATTTTATAAAAAGACAAAACACAAATGGAACTTGGCTGTATTTTTTAAAAACAGAAATTTAAAAATTTGGAAGAAATCCTTTCATGTCCTTAAAACACCTGCCTATGAGAGCCAATTACCCAGCAGATACAACAAAAATACAAAGTTACTAAGAGCCTATTATTTACATTGAATTCTTTGCCAGCACACAAATGCCAGTGCACTGTATCAGCAACACTCTTCGTATAAATGCACAGCTCACTGGAAAAAACTTCAGGGTTTGAGTTTTTTCAAATTGACTTTTTGTCAGAACCTCTAGCTATATTAGTCAGAAACCACACTTGTTCAATTAGGAGGCAAATAACTACCTCCACTTGCTGTCAGGACATGTGTTTTCTGACTTAGAGGAATGATTTCCAGTCCTCCGATAAGGAAGCCAAATTGTATTGTAAGGTTTCAGGAAGAAACCGTAGACTTGTCATACACTTAACCTGTGGGAATTACTTCATTCTCAAAATAAAAAGCTAAACAGACTTCAATTAATTTTGTAGACTACTGGTACTGCATGCTGAATTTGTATAAAAGCACCAATAGTAAGTACTTCACTTGTTCTGAAAAAATAAATTATTTATCCTTTCTGAAAATAGCTACTGATCTAATTTTAACAAGAGCTTTCACAGAAAATTCTTTCAAGCTACTTCAATCTCTGAGCTCTATGTACTTGATGTTTGTTTCTCTTTACAGTTTGGTTAGGCTGGTGAAACACTGGCACAGGTTGCCCAGAGAGGTAGTGGAGGCCCCATCCCTACAAACATCCAAGGCCAGGTTGGACGGGGCTCTGAGCAACCTGGTCTAGTTGAAGATATCCCTGCTCACTGCACGGGGGCTGGGCTAGACGACCTCTGAAGGTCCCTTCCAACCCAAAGTATTCTATGATTCTATGATTCTGTTTTAGGGTTTTCGTTTTGTTTTGGGTTTGGTGATTTTTTTGTTTGTTTGTTTGTTTTGTTGATATTGTTAGTAACGAGGAAGTTGAGAGCTAGACTACACCATGTAGAAGAGGCACCAGAAATATTTTATAAAGATTTATTAAGGGCAATAATGAAGACTGAAGAGAAAAAAGGAGGGGAAAAAAGCAACACTGAAGCTTTAAAGACAATATAAAGCTTGATACACATTTAATCATAGAATAGAATCATAGAATCTTGAACGTTGGAAAAGACCTCTAAGATCATCAAGTCCAACCATCAACCCATCACCACCATGCCTGTTAAACCATATCCTGAAGTGCCACATCTACTCGTTTTTTGAACACCTCCAGGGACGGGGACTCCACTTCCCTGGGCAGCCTGTGCCAATGTCTGACCACTCTTTCAGTAAAGAAATTGTTCCTAACATCCAATCTAAACCTCCCCTGGTGCAACTTGAGGCCATTGCCTCTCGTCCTATCGCTAGTTACCTGGGAGAAGAGACCAACACCTGCCTCACTACAACCTCCTTTCAGGTAGTTGTAGAGAGCAAGAAGGTCTCCCCTCAGCCTCCTCTTCTCCAGACTAAACAGCCCCTGTTCCTTCAGCCGCTCCTCATAAGACTTACTCTCTAGACCCTCCACCAGCCTCGCTGCCCTTCTCTGGACACACTCCAGCAACTCAATGTCTGTCTTGTAGTGAGGGGCCCAAAACTGAACACAGTACTCAAGGTGCAGCCTCACCAGTGCCAAAAACAGGAGCACAATCACCTCCCTGCTCCTGCTGGCCACACTATTCCTGATCCAAACCAGGATGCCATTGGCCTTCTTGGCCACCTGGGCACACTGCTGGCTCATGTTCAGCTGGCTGTCAGCCACCACTCCCAGGTCCTCTTCCTCCATGCAGCTTTCCAGCCACTCTTCCCCAAGCCTGTAGCGTTGCATGGGGTTGTTGTGACCCAAGTGCAGGACCCAGCACTTGGCCTTGTTGAACCTCATACAGTTGGCCTCAGCCCATTGATCCAGTTTGTCCAGATTGCTCTGCAGAGCCTTCCTACTCTCAAGCAGATGGACACTCCTGCCCAGCTTGGTGTCATCTGCAAACTTACTGAGGGAGCACTTAATCCCCTCATCCAGATCATTGATAAAGATGTTAAACAAGACTGGTCCCAAAACTCAGCCCTGGGGAACACCACTCATGACTCGCAACCAACTGGATTTAACTCCATTCACCACAACTCTCTGGGCCCGGCCATTCATCGAGTTCAGAAGTAACAGAAGCGTAAACCTCATTTTTCTCAGACATTGTTATCAGGAACAAGGCAAAAAATTAAACCAAATTTTTGCATTAGTCTCCAAAACAGCAAATGAGAACTGCTCTTTATTATTTTAGCAGACAATATGTACAGTTGTGTCATCATCTTCCCCTCACGTCTCAACTCAAACAATGTGGTTCAAGTTCTACATAGTGCAGTAATATAAATCAAGTTATTATCCTGGAAGTCATACTAGACAATAAAATGTGTTCAGAAGTCTGAAGTATTTCTGAGGAAAGCAAAACAGACAGACCTGGATTCTATCAGCCCTGAGTCTCTGCCAGCGAGACTTTCAAAAAGTATTTTTATTATTGTTTTATGAACACTGCCTTAACAATCTATTATATATGGCTACTACTTTTTCAAAGAGGTCACAGCTGGCAAGAGATCCAGCTTGTTTTTTCAAGCCCCAAAATATGATAACAACACTGACATTGACTTTGTTTTCAAAGTCAAGTCATCACTTATGTTCTCAGATTCAAAAGACACATTTGGCCAATGCAGTCCACAATCTACCCATTTGCCTAGACAGGACCTCTACACTTTCTTGTCCACTGCTCTGCAATATTATTTCAAGCCAACACATTGCTGTACTTTGTTCTAAGCATCACAGTTCTTTACTATTTTGAATTTGTAATTATACCAGCAGAAAAAAACATGTTCACTATGCCAGCCAAGCATACAAGGTTCATCACTACTCATATATAACAGCTTTTCTGGTCAGCTATAGACTTTTTATAATTTTATGAAAATATAATTACCAAGTTATATTTGTATGCATTTCTGAAACACCTCTTCAAGAAGCCATGCCCAAGCCTCTTCAGATAGTGTTTCACCCAATGGGTGTTAAGAGTTTGAGACAAGACAAAAGACATAGTAGTATCTGTAAATTATTTAATTTAAGCAGTATTCCAATTGTGCAGAATGTGATGAATAAGACGGTAAATCTCTGTGCTGAACTAAGCAAAACTATCCAGTAGCAGGAGCTTCTTGGGGACAAACTAATTGACTGGCCTTCATTAATACCACATACTTAAGCAGGCAGGCAGGCAGACACGCACACATGCATACCCCGCAAGTTTAAAACACTGTCTTCTTCCCACCTTAACTTCTTGCAATCTTGTGCTCACTGGACGCAGTAGATCAAGACTGAGGCTCATCCACGACCAGCTCTGAACTTTTCACTGCATTGTCTTCTCCTATCCAGAAAAGTTCCTAATAATGTTTAGCACCTCCTTCCCCTACCCACTGCCTGTGACACACAAGTCATACTATTTGTCACACTGTAGCATCTGAGGCTTCTTGTCAAGATAAGGATCTCCCTGCACTACCAGAGCAAAACAACAGATTCCATCCTAGAAAACCTGAAGTATAATTGTACAATACAACAGATACAGACAAGAGAATGCAAACTAATCATCCCACATTATTACATCTTATCTTGATTTCTCAGCAGTTTTGACAACTGCTATTTACTGTTCTGCATATTGCATCATTACATTGGGTTTCCTTCTTCCACTTCCTCACAGCTTTTTAAAGCATGTTACTACCAGTTTACTGTCAGTTAACCCACCATCAGTATTTTCTGCTATTTTAATAGAGAGGTTCTAGGGAAAATAATTTTTTTATTCTGGCTTCTCCAAAAGATATCAAAGGAACGAATTGCCCTGCTGTTGTTATGCCCACAATTGCTACTTAAATTGCTGCTCTGACTGTGCGTGCAAAATGACTGCATAAGAGTGATGCTTTACTTTGCTTTACTCTGCGCAATAATATGCAGAACAAGAGAAACATGTACAACCTGCAAGCAAAGTGCTACTCTTACTGAAGGTCACAAAAAAACTTTGACCTTGGTCACGTAATAATTAGAGCTACATCCTTTGCGAAAATATTTGGTCCAGGCATTGGAAGACTTGGTAGAATCAAGAACAGCAGCTGAATAAAGGGAGAGAAAATTTACTACACAACTAGATAAACCACATGGACTGATGGAGTTTTAAACAGAGGGATTAACACATGAAACATCCGCAACAGAAAGCAAAAAAACCAAACTTCAATATTCTATAGCAAAACATCACTGTATTTATTTCATGGTGAAAACCACAAACTAGCACTCCAGTAGACAGAGAATGGTTAGTCACACAGGAACTCTTAAAAGATGCACACAAACGTCATACAGATAAAGTCAGATTCTTTTCGCCTGCTGAAGTCCCACTTGAACAGTCCCTGAAGTTCTGCTAGGGAGGGAATGGAAAGTACCAGTTCTGTCATTCACACACAGTCCAGACCAATGACTGGGCCTGTAATAGCAGAGAAGCAGGGTGTACCAACACATTCCCAGTGCTCCAGCCACCGTCTTCTCAAACAGGTGGCTAGAATAATTATAGCATAAAATCGGACAGCCGTCATTTTGAAAATCTTCAGTCATTATGCTGTAGGTAACTTTTCTATGCATAACCATTACAAACAGAAGTACACAGGTCAGCTTCATAGAGTTCACCCTTTAATCCCAAAATCTGCACTAAGCTATTACATGGGTCTCCCATGGTTGAAACTATTAGCATCTGTTCCACATGTCTCGGGGACAAGACACACATGTGTGAGTAGTGCCAGAGAAAGGACTGGAAGGGGTAGATGGGAACACCAGCACACGACGGGAGATGGGATGCAACACTGTACCAGCTGTATTGCAGGTGTCCAAAGTATGCTCCTCCCTTCTGCCGCACCGCCACACTGGGGATTTCTGTGTGCTGGCACTTGACCCCTAAGAAAAGGGAAAGTCTTGCCCTTGCTCAGTGAATGGTCTCTAAGTCGCAAAATTGTGCAAATGGGCTTTCAAAGTAGTCCTTGAGTTTTTGTTAAAGATTTTATTCTCACACGAGTGGGTTACACTAGGTATTGCTTTATTCACAACTCAGAGTTGGGCCATCACCTCATCACCTTTGCCAGTGAGTGGCAAAGCTTAACTCGCTAGACCAGTTTATATACATTTATTAAACCAATTACATCAAGTTTACGTTCCTTTTCTTTAAGTACATCATTTATTGAGTTCTTTCTATTCTTCTGTCTTCGTAGACTTCTCCCTCGCTGGTTTCAGGCCTTGCTTGGTTTCAGGGTCATCTAGGAGTCGTTGTCTGTCCTTCATCTTCTTTTGTGAATTCTGTTTGATACAATCCATACAATTGGTTTCTATCCCAATTGTAACATACCAATTGTATGGTTTCTTAACACAGCTGTGTTTACACAATTGAATCTATACTCTAGTTCTATGATTTTATTCTATTCTATAATCAATCTTCTTTATAATCAATCTCTAACAGTTTTCACTTGATCCAATCTGAGTAATGGCACCTTGTTACTGAAGTGTGAGCAAAGGCAGCACAGGGAAGACAAGTCCACTTCTCACCTGGAAGCATTTCTAGCAATCACATCCCGAGAAGAGCACTTTCCGAGGACGAGCCTCTCTTTTTAATGAAGCACCAGGTAAGCAGATACAATCAACACCAGTATGAACCAAGGAGCAAGTCAGACAAGCCATGTTATGTATGTGTTACTGTTATGCTTTAAGTCCAAGGTAAACCTCTACTGGCTTCCTTAGGCAGGCCAAAGTAGGCCGAAGGGACCTAAAACTGTCTCAAATATTTGCTGTAGAAGATTAGGTTCCATCAGTAATATAGAACCTAATGCTGTTGCAAATAAGGCTATGTTCAGAACTAAAATGTACTTTGACAAGTAGTGAAGCAAAGCATTTCAGGAGTGTCTGTACCACAGTGGCTCCACGTTGGACTCACCTTTAGAAAACCGTCTACATGGGAGACACAAGGCTGCCACAACTTCCAGGACAGCAGGGAGGCTGGGGCAGAACTACGGCACTGAATGAACTAACACGACAGGACAGCAACTGATGCTCAGCTTTTAGTACACTTCCATCTACTGACAGACGACACTTTTGATTTCCAAGAGAACAAAACCTTTCATCACTTCAGGCCTCAACTCCCACTGAGGAAAATAAACCACAACGCGTAATTTCTAAACTTAAAACATCCCAATATCAAAAACAGTTTAATCATGCTGCTTTACCTAGACCATATAATAACCAGACGAATTAATATATCTCAAAAAAAGAAAGTATGACAGCAAAAAGAAAAAAAAAATTATTGCTATACCCTCAAAGTTGGGGGGGGGGGG
>Ga0065711_1002465_pt1 | contig 45346 bp, 22 predicted proteins | sample Hoacrofraction12_FD_59098 | JGI IMG/M metagenome (GOLD analysis project Ga0065711, IMG submission 59098) | Hoatzin crop microbial communities from Cojedes, Venezuela - Epithelial fraction 12 v2 (version 2) | ecosystem: Host-associated > Birds > Digestive system > Esophagus > Crop | place... | reverse complement strand
CCTCGGGGGGGGCGGCGGGGCCGGGCCCCCCTGCCGGGCGGGAGGGCCAGGCAGGGGGTGAAGCCCCGCAGCGCTCCCCCTCGCTGAGGCGCCTCTCCCGCGGCTCGTCCCACCGCGGCCGGAGCGCGGGGCCGGCCTCGGAGCCGGGCGGCTTTGTCCTCCGGCGGCGGGCCGCTCCTCGCAGCGGGCGGTTTCCCGTAGCGGCTCCGGGCGGGGTGGCTGCCGGTCTGGGGCCGGTGCCCCGCGTCTGTGCAGGGTTCGGCGGGGCCGCGGCTGGGAGAGAGGGCTCCGTCGCGTGTGGTGCGGTACAAGGAGTTAAGCTCTTCTGTGTGTTTGGGTTTTCCTCATAAGCTTTCTTTTCTGAGGGACGTAAAGCGTGTCAGTCGCTAAATGCGTCCAAAGATGACACGCTGGAACAGTTACAATTTTATTTTATATTTTTAGGAGAAATGCCGTTCTAAAATAAGACAAAATTGCTGAAATTCTTGTTAGTTTCTGACAGTTCAGTTTGCTGTCATAAGTGGCTACCTGATGAACCAAAACATTCTTTTTCTTTAGAGAAGATAATCCCTTAAACCCAGGGTTAAACCTTGGGATTCCTTCAGAGCATCAGTAAGTTGGCTTCTTGGTGGTGACAGTCCCATCCAGCTTCAGCACAGAAACTGAGTCCTTTGGAAGTTTGATACTCCTTGTAAAGCAAACATCTGTTCATAAATGAAGAGAGTGAGTAGAAGCAGCATCGTCGACAAGAGCTGTACTGCGTTGATCATCTTTGTTTTCATGCGTGGCTTACAGTGTGATGCGCTTCATTAGAACTATTTTTTTCAGCTATTGAATCCGTAGTAAAATGAGTTTGATGGATGCTACTTTTTAACTGGGCTGGTCCTTGGAGGTTGAACAAAATTAAAAGTATTTTCTCCTTGTTTTATTCTCTGGACATAGAAAATAGACTTGGAAAACCAATTAGCCTACTTTAAACATTAAAAAGGTAGGTTGTTTTGTCAGCATACACAGGAGTTTGTGTACATGCTCATAAGCTAAAGCGTACGTAGTGGTTCATCTTCCTGAAGTGGGAACTATACCTGGAGGAACAGAACATTAATTGGGAGAGCTGGGGAAAGAGGTGAAGTACCTATGGCTGCGGAGGGGTTGTGGCTTATTTTTTGTTTCAGTGTTGTTTTTTTTCTTTGAATGTTTCTTTCATATCGGTGAAAATAAATATAGTAATTTTGAGGATGTGAGAATTTAAACTTAAAAATACGAATTAACTGTGTAGTAAAGGGACTTCAGAAAAGCTAATGTGGCTGTGGTGTTTCCATTCCACATGATGTTTGCCTGAAGTACACGTATGACCTTCTAAGGTCATGTGAAAGTATGACCTCTTCTTTTTGCCGCCTTAGTTTGTTTATAAGTAAGCAGTTAAAGGATCTTGGCATCAGTAGATCGGTTCGTGCTGTCCAATTATTTTTTTTTTATTGTTGTTTTATTTTTGCTCAGATCATGGTTTTGTCTAGCAAAGGATTTAATAGTCTGTAAAATTCAGAGTTATACACAGCGAAACATATTTGTGTTACATATTGATGAAGGCAGTATGTGATCCTACATTCGGCAGTATGTGATCCTACGTTTATACTTAGGAATTGCTTTAGTAACTTACGAAGTTAATGCAAGCTTTTTAACACACTGATTACATAAAATAATATTCTGAAACTTTCAGTGCTTTGGAAAGACTTGTCTTTCACAGTGGAAGTAATAGAACAGCTTAGATGGACTTCTGTCAACTCTTTGCCCTTTCATCTTGAAATATTCATAGAGCTCTGCTTGCAGATACGTAGTGGTATCAGTTGGAAACCCCACGGTAAAGAAACCGATGCTGGATTTGGTTGTTTTCACTATACTCAGCAGCATAATCTTCCTTCAGATACATGTTATCTGTTTCAACAAAATGTTCGTTCCTTTCCGTGCTGTTGTACTGTTAGACAGTTTAAACTATGTCTTTGTGAACATTTCAGTGCAGTGACATGCTAGCCTTTTCATGGGGCTTCAAAATAGTCGTAGGTTTTCTGGCTAGTCCTCTAAAGAGAAGTGACTTAGATCCTACACATTGCTAGGTTTCAGAAATTTTTTCTGTTAATTTTATTTTTGCTCTGTGCAGAAAACACACTGTGCAAGCTGTTCCTATGCACACAGGAATAGGCCTTGAAATGGGCCTTATTTGAAAACTGGCAGTCTCATTTCCAGTAGGCTTTCTTCCATGTTAATGTCTTTAGCAATTAAGTTTTGGATTGATACTGAAAGGAATGTTTCTGTATTGGTACCAGTTGCAAGGTGATGTAATAAATCTGCTTCTGTAAGGCAAATAATTTGGATTTTTCAAATCCAAGACTCCTGTTTTGGAAGAACCACAAAGAAAGGCAGATCTTGTCTTTGCTTCAGTACATCTGAGAGTAGGTACCAGGGGGAAGGAAATGTGAAACCTCAAGTTCAGAAGTTTACAGAAAAGTGATGGAAAATAGATTTTATGCTTTGGAGTATTAGGTGTCCCTCCTGTATTGTGTTTTTAAAATGAGATAATGTCTGTAGGTGGGATAAATGGTCAATAATGTAAGCCTGTTCTTGCTAAGTGTGTTTTACTTGCTTCAGTCAGGGGTATGTTTTTACCCCCACTTTTTTTTTTCTCACCTGTTTGTTTTCTGCATATTGAAGAAAATATTTGTTCACTTACAAACAAGCAAAAGATTGCAGTAATGGAAGCTGTGAGGGAACCTTTCATGTAAGAGTGCACCTCTGGGCTGTTCTAATCTGCTCTTTACTGTAGTCCACATGAAGTTTGAAGGGTTTGTATGTGATAGAAAACATTGTGCTCTGTAAATAAAACTCTGAGATCAGTTGACCTTAGGTAATATAGTTCTAATACTTTCTGATTCAGCTTCTTTTCATCCTAATTTAGAACAAGTTCCTAGCTAATATGTTTCAGGGTAACATCCAGAAATAAAGTTTCTCACTGAGTTGAACGCTGTTTTAAAAGGAATTTAAGAAATGGTAAGAATGAAAACATCCCAGTTATGTGTTACTTACGACAGCTGTCTTTACAGTGTATGGATGTGTGGTGTACGTTGGATGCAAATATTGTGTTCCCACAGAGGGAGATTTGAAACCTGATTGACTTTCCCATCCAGATGTGTTTGCCTGTATGAATTAAAAACATGCTTTTTCTTGTAACACTTTCCCCACTGTTTATGGAATTAGGTACAGACAGTGTCTTTATCTGCAGCTGTTAAAGCAGGTCAGTAGATGTTGAGTTGAAACATTATATTTTTTTGCTTATGGTAACTTTACAACAACGAGCTGGTCTTCTGGTTTTGGGGAGTTGATGCTATTCTTGGTTGAAAAAGAGTTTCGTGAACTAACACAACATTTAGATTCGTATTTTTGAGTTGTTCTTACAATTCTACAGCTAAGCCTAAATGGAATGGGGAGAAACAACTAGTGAAAGTCTGCTTGATTGCTGCTTCATATAATCTGACAAGTAAGATTTAAAGGAAGACATCTGTATCCCAGTTATGTTTAAATTTCACATTTGTACAACCTAACTTAATGTTCCTGTATTGTCAGTGATGAGATTATTGTCAGTGATGAGATGAAGAGAAGCCCTGTCAAAGATGTTTGAACCTTGCATAGGCTGAATTGTCTGAGGATGCCTGGTGTTTACTGCTGACCTGGGCAGGGCAGGAGGAGAGGAAGAATGAGCTGCCAAAGTGCCTGAATCCAGATGGAAGTCTCCTGAGTTTTGTTACTTTAACGTTCATTTTGCATACAACACTTTCCAACAGAAGGTGGCTAGCATATTCGGTGTTTGTTGATACCACAGTAATGTAAAGTGGTATTGATTAAATCTGAATGTTGGGTAATAAGAAATAAGGCTTAGATACGTTGGCCTTATTGGAAATGGAGAACGTTGTTTTCTTCAGCTCATATATGTCCAAGCGAAAAAGTGCTCTGCAACTCCTGCTTTGGATAATGGACCTTCTGGCTGTAACAGCATTACGTTCAAAATTGAAAACATTGATTTCTTGGAGGCTTTATGAAGGAAACATTTTCTTGCTGTATTATGTTTGCTGGTAACTTATTCCAAAAATAAAAGTAAGCTCATTAAAGCATTTTAAGAACACATTGACTTCAGCCTGGACAGTGACTGTCTTTCTAGAGTGTACTTGGGTTGTAGGAATGCTGTTTAAACAGACAGGCTCGCCTCGCTTACGACAGTCCTGCTAGAAATCAGTTCTCAGATGCAGAAAGACTGTAAATCCATTTTCCATTGTTCATAAGCCAATAAAAAGGCAAAGTTACAGCAGAAGAGGACAGCTTTTCCTGCTGGAAGCCAACATTTTGCTGTAATGCGAAGTCTAAATCTGGTCCTTACTGCCGTATTTTTGGTATCTGCTTGAGGAATTCCCTTGCAGTAGAAGAGTTAAATGTTCTTGGAAAGATCAGATGCTAGCAGCTGATGACTTGAATCCATCTCCTTGCCACTGCAAGGCTTTTACTGTAGGGCATTTCAGTAACATTGTTGTTTCTGTCATGGAGATCTTGGTCATGCCATTTCTGATTATTTTGTTTTCTTTATGCTTAAAGCGATGGGTTGCTTAACTCAGCTTTGCTTTCAGAATAATCCACAGTTGAGAGGTTATCCATGGCTTTGCTAATGTTCACCTTAACTTAAAGGGAACATTCCGCTCTGCAAGCAGTTTTTCTTTTTGAGTTTACATGTCTCAAATATTTCTTTAGGGGTACTCTTTGTTTGTGGCCTCTCAGTTTTTTCGGTCTTATGTAAGAGCCAAGTATGCTGTTTCAAGTTTTGCCTTAGAAGATATGCAGAGAAGGGACTATTTATACCTGCTTTTGTGTATTGTAATTACATCGTTCTCTTTGCTGCCATGCCTTTGTTAGACTGTTACTATTATTCTACAAGAAGGTAATGAACAGGGATGTGATCAGTGTATGAGGAAAGCAGGTATTGCTCCCTATTTACTGCAAGCAAATAATAAGATACCCTGGTCTGACATTAAATGTTTTAGAAACCTAGTTAGTGGCTTGAGATAGAAGGGTGCGCATTTTATCTTTATGAATTCTTGCCTCTCAAAACTTAGGTCAACTACTACTTTAATCTTTTCCAGTATAACCAATTTCTGTTTTCTGTCGTCTTCTGAGTGTTTTAAATTAACCTGAGTTACATTTTTAAATTCTTGTGACTTTAGAAAAAAGGTTTAAACCAAAAGCTGCAGTAACAGAGTTGAATCTGACCCGTATAACCAGCAGTGGTTTTTTTTTTTCTTTAAAGTAATATGTCAGTATATACTTTAAGTGTATTGGTGAATTAAATTTATAGCATGACTTGCACAGTGGTCTTATGATACTGAAATTGGTTTGTGAATTTCCTTCATAATGAGTATCAAAGTATGAATATAAAGAAACACATGGAAGCAACTGGTTAACTGGTGTTTTCACCTTTCTTTTTTTTTAAAAAAAAAAGAACAGCAGGTAAAAGACTGCAGAAAATGACATCTGAAAGCACAATTCTTTAGTATTTTTTTTTTCTGGAAAATGTTGGACAACTGCGTATCATGCGGAATTGATGGAAATCCATCATCAGTCTAATATTATGAACTATTGTGATTCAGAGAAACTTGCTGACACTTGTCAACATAAATCTGTGACTGTGGCTAAAATAATCCAGTATAAACATGAATACTTGAATTCTTTCAGATTCTTCACTTCAAGGTGCAGGGTCTGCTGCCAGAAACCTGGGCTGTTGTGTGTTACAAAACATGGAAATAGGTGCTCTTTTATGTGGAAGTAAAAACTGTTATAATTTCCCTCAAAGCAGAATCCTCACTATGTAGTGTGCTGAAAAAAGAAGTGTTTTCCATTTGTTTAAAACTTGCGTGTTTCAACAATGTTTAAATGAACAGAGAAGTGCAAAAGTGCATATTAACTTCATAGATGACTTTTAAATTTGGGAGCTAATTCCCTCAAAAATATGGGAAGATAAATAATATGCACATTGGTCATAGATTTGTTCAAATTCTACTTTGTCAGTTAAAACACGTTTTGGGTTAATAACTTGAAACACCAGGTTTACAAAATTATGTAGCCTAAAGTCTTTACCAAGAACATGTCTGAATTGGGTGTGAAGTACTACAAAAGATGAAGCCACAATTCCAGCTCTTAGCCCCTCTTTGAGATGCCAGACAAAGCAGGGATTAACTAAATGGATTAATGAACAAAGTTGTTCTGTCAGACCTGTGGGTTTTCACTGTGTTAATATTCTAGTGGATGATAACGAATTTGGTTCAATAGTTTGTGGTTGGCAGGTGGAACACTTCTGAAAGTTAAGAAGGGAGCTTATAATGAAATTATTTCTGAAGCAAACTAACGCTAAAAATTCACGTACTGGATTTTATATTGCAAGAAGAATTGGGATTATGCCCCAGTGGAAGAAAAAAAAAAAATCCCTGATTAGTCAAGGAGAAGGGGAGTACTGGTATGATGTTTTTCCTTCTGTTTCACTTTGATATGATATTCTCCTGAGTTCTGCAAACAACAATTAAATTGTGTTAACATAACTTTACACTCATATAATACAGATTCATACATTTTGGAGCTTTTTAACTTTGGCTTTTAAAATGCAACCGTAAAGTCATCGGAAATAGCTGACATTTAAAAAAAAAAATACACAAGTCCATACAACTGATTATGTAATTGGTTCTTATGGGTTAAACTGATTTAACATGTAGTAGACTATCAAACCTATGATTAGATTTTTAAATGCACAAGTAACATTGCTTGCAGATCCTGTTTTGGCAACTGTTATTGAAACTTATCTGTGGCAGAGTATTGTGCTACTGGACTGCTGCTGTGTAAATGATCCCTGTGGTGTTTTAAAAGTGCTTTGAAACAAAAAATTAGAGGAAGTTTCTTCTCTGGCAGAAATTGCAGGAGAGAAAATTTTTAGATGGTCAGAGATCTTCCTACATGTTTGATTGCACGTTGGCAGTCTGCTTCATACTCCATGCAGCCTCTTCTTGTTGTGTTTGTGTTGTGCTTGTCCCTGCTATTCTTTCCAGTTAACAGAAAAAGGGAGACAAGTAACAAGAAAAATAGTCTTACAGGTAAATTCCCTTTGACTGTGATGCTTGCTGCGCTCACAGGATTCAGTTTGTTTTCGGAATGCTGCATCTCGGGGGTTTTTAGATCATCTTTGCTCGCAAGGATTTTCTCAGCTCTATTATGATTTATTTTTAGCTGAGGTTGTTAAGATAATAATACAGTAAATGGTAGACAAAAAATATGAGTAGAATTGTTATGATGGATAATATATGGAAGTATGTCCAGTGCAGATGAAGAATTAGTTTTTGTTGGCATGTCCCTTGCTAGAAGGAAGGGATGCCATCCAGAGGGACCTGGGCAGGCTTGAGAGGTGGGCATGCGCAAACCTCATGAGGTTGAAAAAGGCTGAGTGCAAGGTCCTGCACCTGGGTTGGGGCAATCCCAAGCACAAGTACAGAATGGGCGGAGAATGAATTGAGAGCAGCTCTGAGGAGGACTTGGGGGTACTGGTTGACGAGAACCTCAACCTGACCCGGCAATGTGTGCTCGCAGCCCAGAAGGCCAACCATATCCTGGGCTGCATCAAAGCAACATGACCAGCAGGTCGAGGGAGGTGATTCTGCCCCTCTACTCCACTTCCGTGAGACCCCACCTGGAGTCCTGCATCCAGCTCTGGAGCCCTCAGCACAGGAAAGGCATGGACCTGTTGGAGCGGCGCCAGAGGAGGCCACAAAAATGATCCGAGGGCTGGAGCACCTCTCCTGTGAGGAAAGGCAGAGAGAGCTGGGGCTGTTCAGCCTGGAGAAGGCTGCAGGGAGAGCTTATAGCCCCCTTTCAGTACTTAAAGGGAGCCTGTAGGAAAGATGGGGAAAATCTTCTTAGCACGGCCTGTTGTGACGGAGAGTAATGGTTTTAAACTAAGTGAGGGTAGATTTAGACTGAATATAAGAAAGAAACTTTTTGCATGAGGCTGGTGAAACACCGGAGCGGGTTGCACAGAGGGGTAGTAGAGGCTCCATACCTGGAAACATTGAAGGTCAGGTTGGACGGGGTTCTGAGCAACCAGTTCTAGTGGAATGTATCCCTGCCCATGGCAGGGGGGGTGGAACTAGGTGATCTTTAAGGTCCCTTCCAACCCAAACCATTCTATGACTATGATTTCTTGCATGAGATCATCTGATGTCAAGTGATGGAGCAGTTACTAGTACAGAGATGAATGTGATACTTCAAATAACTAGTGAAAACTGACTTATACAGGCCTATAAATCTGAGATGGTTTGAAAATAAAACGTACATGCTTTTGGTGAAACATACACATTTTCTTTCTAATGGGAAAGTTCAGAAGTTTTTTTCAAGGCCTCTAATTCATAGGTTATGTCTTTCAGATACAGTAAAAAAAAAAACTTTTTAGTTAGGCTTCATTGTTTAATCTGAGTTGTGATGACTGCAGTTTTGTTGTTTAGCTTGTTTAAGTAATATTGTCCTATATAATGCATAAATTAGGAGGCTCATCAGTATCCTCCTGCATCTATTTCCTATCCATAAAGCTATGGTAATTTAGGTAGGCCGCTGAGCTGGCAGTGCCAAGCAGAAGAGTTGCAGCTCATCAAAGTACTTCCCAAGATTTTAGAAAACTTTAGGGTGTAGGAGTGCAATATGGATCTATTTTATTACTGAAGCAGCAAAACTATAATATGTATAGGACTGCAAGTTTATGTATTTGGCAGTTGGAAACAAATTTGAGGTTGCTTCTGTCATCAGCTTTTTCCTCCCCTGCTCATTACTTTTCATCAACAAAAACAAAGTATCCGGGAGAGGCAAGGTTGGTCTACCTAGATTTAGTTATACTTGAATATAGTTGCTTGCATGACTTGATTATTCAAAACTGTTTCAAAAAAAGAAAAATCTGTTCTGTATCCATTTGGAGTTATTTTACATATAGTATGATACTTTTGTTTTAAGCTTGATTTTTATTACTTGTACTGTACAGAAAGCTTCAAGGTTGGATCTTGTGGTTTCAAAATCAAATATGTTAACTTCCTAGCTTTAACTTGTGTCAGCACGCAAGCATTTGACTTTCTTAAACATGTAATGTTTTATAGACTACCAGTTTGAGAGTAATTGAAATATTTGGGGATCTTAGTTGGGTTTCTGCTTCAAATTTCTGTGGGTTTAGTTATATGGCTTTTTCTTTCCAATGTAAACATCTAATCATGATAAAATCACTGTTGAGGTTGCAGTGGCTTCAACCATAGTACTTGGTCTTGGTCAAGTGGCTGCTTATCCCACCCTCCCGTATTATTCCCCAGAAGCCTATCAGGGGTGTTCTTTGTAGGAGTCTTGTTTTCACGTTCCTTCTTTCCAGCCATTTCATTGTTTCTGTTCAAGCTCCTTTTTACTCTGGGATGATGAAGGTTTAAATGCAGTCAGTGCTGTCCTTGAAATAGTGTTGGGGGTTTTTTTGTTTGTTTCAAGAAATAGTTTCTTGCCTTTACAGTCTCTTCAACTTTTGTCAGGTGGGGTAAGGTGATAAATGTAGTGTCAACTGCATTTTCCAAATAGGTGTAACAATTCTTGTTAAATTTCAGGAGGTTTAACAATAAATTTGTGCTACTGTGTGCTGAGATTCATCTGGAGACTTGTGAACTCAAATTGGGTTACAAGGGATGATTTGTTATAACCAAATAAACCCACTCTTTTTATTTGAAAAAGGAAACCAAGCAATCCTTTCCCTTTTCCAGGAATTAGAGAGGGGGAGTGAGTACTATCCTGACTGATGCCGTTTTCTCTGTCCTTTCTCATAAATGTCATGTATTACAGAGAGCTGTTTATTCGTTACCCTAGGAGTCGTGAATTCCAGACAATGCCATTCAGTGTTTAACCACATCTCCTATAACTTTAAATAGTCTTATCCCCAAGATAAGGTGCCTTGAGATTCGCACAGCTATTATATACCACCATGAACCTAACTGGTCTTTTTTCTACAAAAGAACAGCCAGCAGCACTTCCACATACCAGGGCATGTCTTTGTGTATAGCATACGGATGTTCCTCTGCTGTAAAACGTTAAGAAAGCAATTGTAGTCTGGATATACTGGGCATTTAATCTTAGTGTTGATGGTTGACCACAGTAGATCTTGGAAACTTGCATATAAAGAAGGAATGGCTGCTCTGATAGTTACAAAGAAGAAATGCTAATATCGTATTTAGTGGATTGAAAATCCGGAACCTTGGAAGATAAACAGGCTGGAGTAGTCTCAGGGGGAACTCAAAGTCATGCTCTGCAGACATCTTGGGAAGGATCTTTACATTCATGTATGACATGAAACAGCAATTGCTAGACCTTGATGCAAAAGGGAGAGTGCTCTTGAGAGATGAGGCCCCTAAGATAAGAGAGTGAAGCTCTTAAATACCTTGTTAAGCAGCTGGTGCTGAGTAAGCCTACGTGGGAGCTTATTGGCAACTTACCCTTTATTCTAAACAAAATTCTTTTGCAGTCTTCTTGAGTTTGCATGTGATGCTACAAATTGTTTCATGGTTTCATCTGATAAGCTTGATGTTCTTTTATAACTGCAAAATACCTTTTAATAAAAAAATGTAGGTATGTTAGTCACCTTAAAGATGGCAGACTTTCCTGGCAAGTACCAAGAGTTGTTTGGGTCAGGTGCTGTGATATGTTGTGCTTGAGAAGAACAGCAGAGCTTCATTCATTGTTGTTACACCCTTTGTGTGCTGCTGTTTAGGTGCATGGACAAAGTCATTTGCTAAAGATGTCGGAGTTAAGGATAACGTTTTATCTGTGTTTCAGAACTACTATTGTAAAGTCTGTGCTTATTCTGGTGGTTAGAAATCCAAATATTTGCTAATACGTATGGGTTGTTTCCACACTCTTTCTGTAGATAATGCTTAGTATGTTCTTACAATTTGTTCGCAACAAGTGGGATTTGAAACGGAAAGAGCTTGGTTGTAGCTCTCCCTTTAAGGGCTTTAAGGTATGAACTAGTGAAGTGATGTGTACAATTGTGAATCTATAAATAGTAGTAGTTATTGCTTCATTAATTACACACAATATTGAAAAAAATCAAGATCATACTTTAGGAAAGAAAATTTTCTATCCATACCTTGCTTGTTACTGTAATGGTTTGCAATGTTAAGATGGAGTCCTTAATCTGTTTCAGTCTGGGCCATGGGAACACTTTCCTCTTTTCCATCCCCCACCCCCCCAATGTAATGATTTGTGTTAAAATATTTTATGGATAATCTTGCTCCGTTCTGCTTTTGAGAATAAGCTTTGATGGAGAAGTTTGTTTTGCTGGTGCTCACAACAGCATTTCCCAACTGGCGGTTTGTAAGACAAAAGCAGGCTGGCAGCAGCAGCTGTGGAGGCAGCGCATCTTGACTGGCAGCTACAAAATCCAAAGAAAGGGGAGACCTAAGAGAAACCCATGAATTGGTAGAAGAACTTGCAGAGCAGCAGATCATAGCTAGTGATTATAACAGCAGTTCCTTCCTCTGCTTCTTCACTGTTTCAAAGCTTAAGGAAGCATCTTTCAAAATCTTTGAAGCTGCTGTCTGAAGGTGCCTTAAGTACTTGACTATTTAGGCATAGTTCACCAAGTGGATTAATTTCTGTTGCAGTCAGCTGAGTGCACTAATGAGTGTGGGAAAAGATGAACCAGGGTCGTTGGCTGGTTTACGAATTGCTGGTGACAGGAAGTAGAGAACTGGTGGGTTAAGACCCAATTTAGCTGTGTTAGTGTGTTGCACAACAGCTCAAAGCAAATGTGTTTCGTGTTCTGACATTTCAGCACAGTATGGTGAGAATATGATTGTGTAGTAGTTTACAAGATGCTTGACCTATCCCCAGTAGATTGACTTCTAAAACAAAAGAATTGGTTAGAAAATGCATTTGGGGAATGTTCCTTTCTCATATCTGATATGGGCACTGGCGTATAGATGTCTAAAAATGTGAAACAATAAACATAAAAAAAATGAAAGATGACAAAAGTTAGCCAAATTCTAATATGCTTTTTTCCCTTTTGTAGAAATACAGTAACTTTGAAGTGGAACTAAACAATGGAACCAGATATTATTCGAATGTACTCCTCATCCCCTCCACCACTAGACAATGGAGCTGATGATGATGATGAAGATGAATTTGGAGAATTTGGAGGATTTTCTGGTGTGAGCACTGCTGGTGTAGCTTTTCCTGATTTTGATACACCAGACTACAGTCATCCAAAGGAGGAATTTATACCGACAAATCATTTCATCCCACTTCATGATTATTCAGACAATGTAGCTAGCATTGCAACTTTCACATCTGTTAAAAATGTTAAAGATAAAGACTGCATTGCAGAGCTTCCTACTCTTACTAAGGAACTTTGTGATATATCAGCTACTAGTACCAGCAAAGAAAAATCTAACTTTAGAACTTCAGGTACTGCTTTAGAAGATGTAAATAAAAGAGGGGAACAAAGAGGCAACACTGGGAAATCAGAGGTTTTTTCTTCTCGTGTCATTAGAACTGGTATAGCAGATGAGAGCCAGGATGAGCAAATAGATGCTTGTAATGGTGAGAAACTTCCATGTCTAGAGATTCTAACAAATGGATTTGCAGCATCGGACCCTGTAAATCCTCAGGGAACAGAAGATCTAGACAGTATTGGTGACTCAAAGGGACTGAAAACTGTTAGTGGCCATAGTACTGAGAAAAATTTTAACTCAATGCCTAGCTCAGGTGAAGACTTTGCAGATTTTGCTACATTCTCAAACAAAAAAACAATCCATTTAGAGGGAACAGGACCTACAATACACAGAGTTCTTAATGAAAGAGACTCTCTGAGCGTTCAGGAGAACAACAGAATAAACAGAGTAACTTGTGTTGAAGAGGTTTGCATTTCAGAAACTAGTTGTGAACAGGGTCCCTCAGCACTGGAAGATAATGAATTTGCAATTTCTAGTACATCTCGAACAACTGGAAGTTCAATATGCACTACTGAAAATGGCGAACGCAGTGGGAGGAGACGACAACATGACACAGAGAATGGCAAAGATTTTACTAGGCCTGATGACTCTTTGGGAATAGAGGACATCAAGGCTGATAAGATCCAAAGCCTAAGCAGTGATCTTGCAGGAGAAAAATCGGGTGATTCCGAAGAGCTTAAGAATGGTGGAAGTAGTACTGAAGTTGTAGCCTGCAGTGACACACATGATGATGATTTTGGTGATTTTGGTTCAGTTGGCAGTGCATCTCCCACCGTCGTTAATGCTCAAGAATCAATAAATGCTTTAGATTTAGAAGGAACTTCTGAACAGCCCGCACACATTAGCGAACCTAATGATGAATTTGGTGAATTCAGGGACACAAGTACTGTTTCTCAGCAGCCAGCAAGGTTGGATCAAGTTGAACTAAATCAGACTGCTGACAATTTAGAATGTGATACTACCAGTAAAACTTCAGGCTTAGACTTCCAGCATACTACTGAGGTAGAAAATGGTGATGATAGTGAATTTGGAGACTTCGATGCAGTGCCAAAACCACAGGATGAGAGTGTTGCTTTTCAGGACTCTGACGACTTTGCCGACTTCAGTTCAGCAGGTTGTAACCAGGCTACAGACTGGAATGCTTTTGAAGATGAACAAAAAGACAACTGTTCTTGGGCTGCCTTTGGAGATGAGCAAGCTGGTGAATCTCATCACAGAAAAGAGATGTGGCAATCACATAGGACAGATGCATCTGCTGGGATTGATGGTCCAGTATTACACAAGACTGACAGTTTTGCTTTGACATCTTTGCAAGGAACTACCAGTAAGCAATCTCAAGAGCCAGCACCTTTAGTTCAGGTAAGGGTGATTTTGATTTTGTTTGTACAGTGGTGTTCTGCTCTTGTGCATACAGCTCATCCTCGTTCCTGCTTCTGCATAGAACAAATGCTTGGATACTGCTTGTTTGTCTTGTGGGAGTGTTTTAATTTGGTGGGTGAGATGGGCTGATACGAAATAGTATGCTGTGTTTGCATCTTGTATCTTTTGCACTGTTACTTCCCGCAGAAAAATGAGCGGGGTATGCTGGAACTTGTATGCATTTGTTTTGATGATTGTATGTATTACATAAACTGATCAAAGGAATAAGCTGTCATAAACATTTCCATCATAAACATTTTGGAGCCTGTGATAGTTCTTCCTTTGCTTCATAGTTTACTGCCTGTTGAAGGGGAGCACTCTCATATTGCCTTTTCATAGAATAGTGGTGTGACTGGAAGCTGAGATTACTGGTTCTCAAAATTTTTCATCACCATTCTCTATTATGTTTTCAAAATCTGATTTAAAATGTTGACTTGATTTGTAAATAGCTGCATTCATATGCTTAGAGCAGAAAGCATTATAAAATACGACCTATGGAATTCTGTCCCTGGTATTCCAACTCCTGGGAAGTTAACAATTTAAGTTATTTAAAAATAAGTTTCTGTTGTACATTAATTGTGGGAAGCTCCACATTATAGCAATATCACAGATATAGGACTGGTGATTTCTTAAAGCTGCTGCTATTTCTAATTAGCAGTGTTGGGGAGGGTGAAGTAGATAGATTTGTTTCTTACCCTCACGCCCTAGGTTTCTGCTTTAGTTACTAAGTATGTATTAATTCCTCACTAATTCCTTCCTGGGTCTTTCACCAGTCATCTTTGAGTTATGTGCCTGTGTATACATAGATTTTTTTTTTTAATATTACTTTTACAAAATTGAGAACACAATTTGAGTTTAAAATTCTCTTCAGTGCTGCTTCTTACAAATGTCATCCTGTGTGAGTAGTTTTGAGTATGCTCAGTCTTTTTGAAGCATGCAGCAACACCTGAAATAAAGGGTGTTAGTGATCATATGTGTCTAAAAGATTTGGATCTTTTTTGGCAATAGAAGGAAAAGAGGTAAGTCCCTCCTTCCAGTACCTTGTGTAGGCTTGGTGACAGCCCTGCCTCCTTCCATTTCCTACCAGTGATATATGAAATGGCTTTTCAGAAGAAGGTTGTGCCAGACGCAGCTTTGCAAGCATCAGCAAATGGAATGGAGCTTTCGGGGCTTAGTGCTGATTTCTTGTCACATTAAAAGGTGTGAGCCTCAACTCCTGATGCTTCCTTCTTGCTGTTTTGTGCAATGACTAATACACCAAATTTCAAAGTGGCTTCCTGAGCCAAAAAAAGGCTTGCAAGTGAACGTGCAGGTGGATTTTTGTGCCTATGCAAAACCTTACTCGTCATCACCTGAATGTGTGGGTCCGTTTCTCAAGTTGAAAGCACAAATGTGTTGTTACCTCTTCTGTTGGTCATTCGCCCATAAAACTGCAGAGTACTAAGGTCATTAGTGCACCTAATCTAAATTGTTCCTGTTGCTACTTGAAAGACTGACCAGAATCTGACAAAAGAAATGGGGTGGGGGAAATGAGTCTCGTAAATTATCCACTTTTCTAGTTTATCATGCTCTTAAGGGGTAGTCTGAAGCTTTTAAACATTTATTTTTACTAAAAATTTTCCATAATTTTGTGATGGGATTTCAATAGAAAACACTTTGGAATGTAGATGTTTATTAAAGCAGAACCTTCAGAGGTTCAGTAGTTGTCGTGTGTGTCCCCCCCCAAGTCTACCTTGACAAAGGATAGAAGCCAAGTTACAATGGAAGTTCTTCAGTGGCCTGTGATGAAGTCATACAGTAGTTTGGTAAGATTGTAAAGCAAGTTTTAAGACTTAAATTATTTTTTCATTCCTTGTCTTTGTATTACAGCCAGTTGTGACTGTTTGGATATAAAGTGGTGTTCTGCCTCTGCTGCCAGTGAGGAAGTACAACTCGGAGAATGCTTTACACAAATAAGATGTAGAGGAAGTTGAGCTGGATATGTTTTCTCTGTTGCAATAGTTTCCTTAGCCTTGCAGTGACTGTCAATTGCTACGTTATTTTTTAGGATTAACTCGTAAAACAATAGTTACACATTTTCAAAACTTACTTTGTATTTTGTAAGTGCCTTAAGTTTTGGAAGGATCTGCTGAAACCTTTTTAAATTTTTTTAAAATGTTTTATTTTAATCTTAAGTAGTAATTATGTTTTTAATCCATTGAGCCACAGTTCTGTGAGTTGCAATTAGAAACATTGAGGTTAGTCAAGTCAACATGAGCCAGCAGACAGTCCTAGTACTTGAAGCACAGAATCTTAGTAAAATTAAACTCGGATTTTGATTGGCTTTCTTGCTTTTGCTTAAGAGAATGTCACTGAGGTCAAACCACAAAATACAGCATTTTAAATTGTTTCCTGATCTTCTGTTTCCCATGTATTAAAATTGAGTTCTAGAGTTGAGACAAAAAAGCAGAAACGCTTGCATGCAAAATAAAACTAGGGAGAGGTAAGCAAACAAAGTTTTATATTAGCCTGACCAAAAAAGGGTGGGAGAAGTAGCTCACTTGCATCAGTGTATTGCTGGCAGATCTATAAAACACTTGCTGTAGCAACTTAAAGAGAGCAGGCTGTGCAGGAGGGAAATACTGCACGTGTTAGACACTTGAGATAGATGTGAAAATTGAGACCTCAGCATAGACTAAAGGTCAACAGGGATCATTTACAAGATGCTGTATACACTTGATCTGTAATGTTGAGGCTAGGACAGTCACTGTAATGTGGTAGTGAAAAAATTTTGAATGGTGTATAAACAGAATGACCCTAATGTAATTCTTTTCAGTTTGCTACTTTAGACAACAGCATTACTGTATACATAATTCCCACATTTGAACAGCAATTTTCATCCATCCAGAATGCAGCATGAAAGGAAAATTATTTACCAGTAGCTCATGATCCCTTGCCAATGGCCTCTGTGTAACACATTTTCCTTGATTTTTCCTTAGTTTGTGTATTCTGGATGTGGAAGTGGCAGCAGAATTTTGTGCTTTCTAAATGTGGTCTTGATCATAAGGTATGTGTCAGGCAAACTGTATTAAAGATGGTGGACTTGGTATAATGTTTAATTAGAAGTTAGACTTTGCTTGAATTCAACTGATTAATCCAGTTTTTCTCACAAAATGTAGAATACAAATGAGGAAAGTAAGGGGAAAATGTCACAATAATGACTTTGTATAGTAACGTGTAGTAACAAAAAGATCATTATGTCCTTTCTTCTTTGCCTTTGGTCTTAGGCTCTCTGAATCCTGCACACAATCTGCAACGTAGGGTTTGTAATGTGCTTACCTCTTCCATTCAGTAGTGGTGCATGGAGGCGAGAAGAAAAAGGGCATGGTATATGGTATTCAGTTAGAATTACTGGAAGAATTTGTAGTCTCTTAGGAAAAAGTTGCAGTTTCAAAGACTGATGGACACAGATACGCAAACTGTTGTTGGAACCCATATTAATACTACCGTATACCTTCATCATTTAATGTCTGTCTTCAGCTGAAAATTATGTAAAATTTGGTTTCAGAATAACTGCAGGTTTATATTTGAGATATGCTTTTGTGTTCATTAAAACTGATTTAGGATGTAGTAGTGGGTGAATTGGTTGACCTGACAAGTTTTGAGCTAACCTGCACTGTGCCATGTGGATTAATCCCCTTTATATGATCACATAACATACTGCTAAGTTATGTTTATAAGGAATATAATAGAGAATATAATATTATAATATATATAATATGTAATACTTTTTCCATGAGATAGTGTTGAACATTAATCAGTTGAAGGGGTTACTCTGGTGTATTGTGCATTAAGAATATATGTAGGACTTAGGCAGCAAAGCACAAGAGCAGTTGTTACCTGTGGTGATCGTGTGGATGGGTAATAGGGCTGTGCCTAGCTGTGTTCAAGGAGTATAGGCGTCTCTAGAGGAAGAGGAGGTGAATAATGGCTTGGTTGGGAGGCAGAAACTCTTGCCTGATTTAGGTGAGAGTTAACAAATCCCAGAAAGGGAGAAAGGGAAATCTGAACAGCCCTCCAGATGGGTTTGAAGATCCTCCACTTATTAGAGAGCCTGTGCTCGCAGGCTCTACCTCTTCAGATTAATCGGTGTGAGTGATGTACAGTTACTAAGCCACAAGTATGGATCAAGACAAAGAAATCCCTGGATCGCCGTCACTGAGAGTAATTTGTCTTGAGCAGTGAATGAAGTCATCCTCTTGGAAAAAAGTAATTATGACCGTAAAGACTTCAGCCTCCCAGTTCACTAAGATAAATTAAGATAGTGTTGGATAAATGAAGTTCAGACAGTTGGGTAACAACTTCCAGTGTGAAAATACCTGTCTGGAAAAGGTTGGGTTTTTTTAAAGCCCATAGTACAGTTTTTTAAGTATGTGCAGCTGAATAACAGTAGAAGACAGACCATTGAAAGTAGCCCGATATTGCTTTATTTCAGAACGGGCTGGCTAGGGGGATCTTACAAAAGAAAATAGTTTGGGATGGGATTGTTTTAGCATTTCTGTTTATATATCACAGCAAAAAATTATTTTACATCTTATACACCTAAGTTTTGTCTGCTATACTTCCTCTTGGAGCCTGACTGAAGAGCTGGTACAGCACCCTTAGATAATAATGACATGAATGACTGAAATGTGAACTAAGTTTTATGTAATCTAGATAAATAACTGTTAAACTTCACTTTGCCTGCATGGAAGATGCAAGATTTGGTACATTCTTAAACTGAGGGCGAGTAAAAGTGTGAGCCTTCCAGCGAGGGAAGAGGGAGACAAATTCATATTTCTACAGTGGATTTCCCTGTGGTTTGTAACTCTCATATCAAGCAGTGAAAAGACTGTATAAGTCTTGGTTTTCTTTCTCAAGCCACTAAATTTTCAGATTTGCTTAGCGTCTGAGCTCAAGATCTTTACAGTGACTGTTCAGAAATGGGTTTTGGAGATATTTAGAACTATCACTGCCTCTTTATAAGTCTTTAAATTATTGTAATAGTTGTTACTCTTCATTTCTCATTGGTGAGGATTTTTAGCTCTTGTAGCATCATATTTGATTGCATAACTGCGTAGCATCCTCTTGATGGCTTGTAAATCTCAGTTTATGACCAGTGTTTCCATTATAAATTACCTGTGGGAATAAAAATGAAACAATACACTTTTTTTACCTCTAAGGAATTTATGTCACCATCTTAAATCGATCTGGGGAGGTGGGGGGGTGGAGAAAAGCCATCGTATTTGTATCATGAGAAGTTAAATTTGTGTTCTTTGTAAGCTTTGCTTCTGCTTTTTACTCAGGAGTTTTTCTGCCTGCAGCTTTTCCCCCATTACTTCTTAAATAAAAAACTACCCCCACTAACTAGGAACTTGGTGATTTGTTTGTGTGAATGTGTTTAGTTAACTGTTTAGCTTTGCTTGAGCCCGAAAGATTTTGAGATGCACTGAAGCTGACTGGTGTGTTCCCGTGCTGAGATGCATCCACCGAAATCCGTTTCTCAGCTCCCCTGTGTTAACTGCATGGTCCTGTAATTCAGCTCTTAAAGACAAAAAAAAGAAGGGAAAAATAATTTTAAAACAAACATCCTACCAGAAAAAAAAAAATCCCACACATGGTGAACTAACAGGAGTATATGACACCTTAGCTCCGTACGGGTAAAGGTGTTGTTGGGAAATATTGTTTGATAGGAAACCCAGCAAAGGGAGTTTTTCATTTAACGTCTGCTTTATTTTGTTAAAATGGCCATAAATACCTGTGTTAGGCACTCTCCAGTGCAGTGGGTTTATGATTTATAATAAATAAAATCTGTTTCATCAGTTTATTTTCTTGGCTTCTGGCCCCTGAGCTTTGTTCTGCTATTGTTTGAGAGCCTTCACTCGGCTTCTGAATTCTAACTAGAAGCTGATCATGTCCATATGGACTTTATTCATTTCCTAAATTATACATTTAGCATCTTGGATCCTTTGTATACTCATTTCTGTCTCCTTTCTTATGTTTTTCTGTCATATGAGAAAAGAGTATCTAAATATTCTCAATAATTTAACTGTTATACTGGTTTTATTTATTCTTAGGTCTTCCAGTTTTGTGTTTGATAGATGCAAACAGCCCAGAGCTCGAGTGTTGCTTCCTCCATAGCCTCTTTTCCCTGCAGCAGGAAAAGGAGGGCTGAAGGCGTCCTCTGCTTTCAACTCTCCCTCTTCTTAAAGCACCTCTGAAGGCTGCCAGAGCAGAGATGCTGCAGGCTGTGAGAGTAGGATGGGGGAAACAAGGGACTGCATGGAGGAATGGGGCTGTCCACTCTGATGGAAAGTAGGAAGGAAGGAGGGACAAAGTGCTACTCCACCGTTGAACTTCCAGCATAAGGAGAAGTTTGCTGGATGAGCTCTTGTGTCTGTTCTGCAGCTTGTGTGTGACTGGGACCATGGAGAGAAGCAAGAAGACTTCTTCCCCCCCCCCCTTCCCCCGTACACAGACTTCCCTGAAACTTCACCCAGAGAAGCTTTACAGCACTGATATGGTAAAAAATGCAGTTTGTATCAACTGCTTCTGTAGTGTGGCCCAACTGTGTTGTCTTTGTGGCAAGTTTTAGTATCTCCTCTTTTCATAGCCCTAAAGAAAGGGACTGACCTGCCACTGTTGAGTTCACCTGGAGTCGGCTGGGGAGGATTTAGTGTGCTGGATGGGCAGTGTAGATTTATTTTGTGTTGAAGGAGTTCATTGATTCTGTAGTCTCGTGGTAGAGAAGAAGAGAAAAACAAATTCTGCAAAGCAAGTACTTTGACCTTTCATCTCTGAGGGCTAGATCTTGCCCCCTGTTTAAACAGCCAAGGAGATAAATTCTAATCCTGTGGTTATCATTCTCACTTGAAAGTCTGTTACATCTGTGGTATTTTTGTTGTTTCAGGTGATGATTACCACGTGTCTTAAGTGTTTATTGAAAACTTTTATGCTTTCCCAGAAACTATGGGGCTTTGAGTTTGTTACTGTTTGGACAATCATGGTTAACTTTTAGAATGGCAGCTGTAGCCTTCTTTCACATTTTTCAGCATGTGCCTGTAAGAATTACTCTTCTCAAGTGGCTGTGCAGAACACTCAGGTATTAAATATTTTTAGTAACATGAAAAGTGGAGAAACGTTCTTGTTTTCTTTTATGCCTCTTTCTGTTCAGGATTTTTCATCCTGAAAGACATGGCACTACTGTGTATGACAGAAGTAATACTTTCTAACAGTCCACGTTGTACAAACAATAGATTGAGGTTTGTAGAAGATAGACATTTCCACTAATTTCAAAATCTTGGTTATCCCCTTTAATACCTGGGAGCTGTGACCACAGGATTTCGTCACCGATTAGAAGAACAACTTCAGCTTTTTCCTTTAGGGACATTGCCACTGCCTGGGAGCTACATGTTTGTACGCTCATCCCTGTGTCCGTTTGCATACATAGAATGAATTACTTCGGTTTGCTATGGAAACCGTTCTTCTCTATCATATATAAATAAGGGCTAAGCATTTCTGGAAACTTAGAAAAGATGAAAGGAAGTGTAAAGAATGCTATAATTAAACTGTTCCTGAAATTCTGGCACAATTCTTAAACTCAAATTTGGAATTGGGTGCAGACTGAGATGCTGCTTGGTTCTTAGAGACCTTCTGTTAATTCTTTCATTACCTAAGCAAGCATGTACTTAGTCACTAGCATGTTCTCAAATGTTGATCCTTTTCGAGAAACTTGATGCCTTGCTGTTTTCGTGATACAATGCCTTCGCTTCCCTCTTCCTTTTCACTGAGGATATGTATTCCTGCTGTATTACAGAGATGAAGTAAGCATCGCCTGTTCATGTAAGATAAGGGCAACTGACGTAGGCAAAGCTAATTTTTAAAACTTAAGTAGAGCATGCTTTTGTATGTTGACATGTTAGGCTATAATCTGGAATACTGTTTAGTTTTACTTCCTAAAAATGTAAATTAGTGTCTCAGTTCTGATCAACAAACACAAAACAGCCTACCGGTAATGTGACACATATTGTAACTTACTGTATGGCCAAAATGATTTGGCATTAAGAGGTGAATAAATGGAAAATTACATACTGTAGAACGTGACTCATTATGGTCAGAACATACCAGTGAGATAATGAGAGGAGAAGGAAAAAAAAGTGTGAGTCAGGAATTATATCTGTGTAATTCAGATCTTTTGATAGTATTGTAATTATGGCATTTGGACATTACGCTGTGCAAGTAACTGAACCTGGTGGCTGTCCCTGTCAGGCATTCCTTTCACAGCTAGCAAAACTGAAGAACTGGTGTTCAAGTTAATTTTCCTGCTTTTTGCACTTAGTGGCTGAATAGGGAGTATAGACTGAACGGACATGGCTCACAGTTCCCAATTCATCATCCTGACTCCAGTACAGAATCAAGATATTCTGATAACATGGTGTTTGCTTCTGTGTTTCATTTCCTGTACTATGTTTGCTGATGTGCGTGGTCAGTGGTTTGCTTAATTGAGACAAGACACAAGGCAAACTTTCAGATAAAAATTCAGATGAGAAATTTTGTAGATAACTATTACAATTGTGAAGCAGATATTCTGGTGCATGAAGGTTTGTCCTAACTGTATCATTGTTCTAATTAAAGTATGTAACTTCCACCTACCAGCCTTGCTTCTCTGAACCTTAAATCATTTCAGTTGTAACAAAATACCTCTGTCTGAGGTTTATGTTTGTAAATTCAGCATTGCTACTGGAATATGCTGCATCTCCACAGGAGGGCTCTGCTGGCATAGCCATACTGGCACGCACTGTGGGATGCTCGTGGGATTTTTCGCCTGCTCAGTTTCTTTTCCATTTCCTATAGAAAAGTGGATGTTGGAGCTCTTGAGCGCTGCCCTGTGTGTGGTGCAGCAGAGCATTGAAAAGGTGGCTGCTGAGGAACTCCAAACTAGAAAGACAGAAGTGCTCCTCCTGTGCCAGGCCTGCATCTCCTTCCCCTAACATGAAGCAAGATTTGGGTGCTGCTGTTAAAAACAAGTGCATCAAAAAAAAAAAGGCTTTAATTTCGTTTTTATGAGCATACCTTGCAAGCAGTACTTTTTAATAAATGTTTAGAGATTGCCAGTTACCTGTTGTTAATGGGTTGAACTGGGGGAAAAAAAGTATATTCCATGGCAGTGGTACAGTGGAACAGTGAGTTCTGAGAGCTATAATGAAGTTGAAGCTCTGTGGCTATATGGAAATAGAACAGAAAAGATAGAAATGTAAGAGAAGAACTTAAAAAACAGAAAGCATACTAAGCTTGTCAAAAAATGGTATTTTTTTGTTTGGTTTGTTTTTGTGGGGGCAGGAGGCGGTTTGAGGGGTGTTTTTGTTTTGTTTTGAATATTAAATCAAGCTGCCGAAGCCCAAGTGGCAAGAATCGGACTGTTCTCCAGTGTATGCAGTGGAATTAAAATACCTGGAAACCATTAGTACCAATATGTGCTCTTTATATTGCTGAGACCTTATCCTACCCAACAGCAGTGATCATGGCACTGGTGGAGAGAAAAGCAGGAGACGTTTGCTGCGTTAAGAAACTTAAGAACCTTGTCTGCCTTCCTCAGATGCTGAAGTTTCCTTTCTCCCAAGGGACACTGAAGCGATGGCAACATCAAGACATGGTTGCAGCTACTGTGACAAGCAGGAAATCCTGCCTAGTCTCTCAAAACCATGGAATATAGATCCATAGACCTCCTGCAAAACTTCTGAGTGTTTATATTTACATACTTTTATTGTGACTTTAAAATGTAAAGCATCAGAAAGAAGGTCAGACGAGAGTAACCTTGATCAGGTTGTGGTTATGCAAATCATGCTGCTATCTAGCTGGCTTCTTATGCAGCTAAAATACAACTTAGTGGGGTTTTTTTGTTGTTTAAGTTATTTGGCTAGGATGGAAACATTCCCAAGGTTGGCTTCTAACCCACGCAGAATCACAGAATACAGCATCAACTGTCTGAATCATGAATCGGAGGAAAGTAATTCTTCTATTTAAATTAAACAGACTCTGACATGTAAAAACACACAAATAGGTTTTAGGGCATGAAATCAAGGCATTAAGTAATTCTTTTTCTGCTTTAGTTTTTTTTGGCCTGGAGAAGCATAAAACAAATGTTACAAATACTTTTTGACAAACAATATGTTTCAATGCCTTAGTCTTGCCTCTTCTGCATTATACTTGTCACATGAACTGTAGCAAATGAAGCTGGAGATGATAGTTTTCCTACATCTGAGTCATTGATACAACATTTTTTTTAGGAAGTGTGCAGTCTTTGGGCTATAAATAATTTTCCCTTAGCATTTTCAAATTTATGATCACACTGTGAGTATGTTGCATGTCAGGCTGTTTTGTGAGACCTTTAACTGCATATGTCTTTTGAGAAGTGGCGCTATCTCTTAAATAAATGTTGTGTCTCAAGTTTGAAGTGCATCATCATTAAGTGAAATGATACTGGGTATGGTTCATATTTGAGACAACATTGAATACCAAGCTTGCTGAAAAAATGTCTTCAGTAATAGCATTAGGATGCGTAGAAATGGAGACTATAACACGTTAGGTAAATGTAGCCTTATACTCGTAGCACATCTTTTCTGCTAATTTGTAAACAAAGAGTGACTCCAGTAAGAACTATTCTGAACTCGTCTGGAAGAACTCATTTTGCAGAGGACAAGATTCTTACTGTTTCTCAATAGCTAGCAGGCTGTGTTCGGCGCTTTTAAAAAAATCTGCGATCATCTGACAGTTACAGATTTTGTGATAAGTGAAACTTTGTAAAACTACGTATTGGTTTCCAGCTTCACTTATTTCTATAATTTTAAAGCATTTACCAAAACTTGACAGAAGTATTTTTCTCTTTGATATAGACAACATTGCTAAATCGTCTGGAACGAATATTTGAAGTCTGTTTTCCTTCCATGCCTGTTCTTGAAGTTGAAGAAGAAATAAATTCCTTGAATCGTTTGTTGGAAGCAGGTGAAAAGCAGATGACAACTGAGGAGACCTCAGGAAATACTGGGTAAGAAGCCACAATGCAACAAACTTAGAATGAAGTAGAAACATGTCTTCTTTGGGAACTTAAAACATATAGCAGTAAGTAATACAAATTAAATTGTTTGCTTCAAGCGTTTTGAAAAACTATCGAGTGAAAATTAGCGATCTAGCAGAATGCTTATTTTCAGTGACTTCACATACCAAAAGTATTTCACTTAGCATATCATCTTGGTCAGCAGCATATCATCTTCTTTTAAGTGATGTCTTTGAGTTAATTGGAACGGGTCTTATTAGTTACACTTGATATAAATTGCTGTATTTATTCTTGTGATGATGAAGTCTTAGCAGGCCTTGTCCTGTCTGCTGTGGACATCATTTTCCAGCAGTAATTCTGAACTATAATTGTTCTAAGAACACTGTGCAATTTTAGTTCCCCTAGGTGTTGTGCTTGGGCATAAGTTTAATTGGAACGTATAAGTCACTTGCTTTAATAACTAGAATAAATACTCAAGGCTGCAAAGCTGTTATTCCCATTGACAACTTGATTTATGATGGCTTGTGTAGGGAACTGATGGACGTGTGGACAGAGCTGCAGGATATCCACGATGCATATGGACTGAGATACCAGTGGGGTGGCTCTCACAGCAACAAAAAGCTTTTGTGCTCCTTGGGAATCGACACAAGAAATATTGTGAGTCTGTCAGTAAAACTTGGTTTCTAAATAAGGGGGCTGCTTTAGATGTAGAATCAAGTGGAAGTCTTTTTGTATGAATACTTGTCTCTTAATTGCATAGATGCATAGACCATATGATAATTTAATATTTTATAAGCCCTGTTAATATTAGAAGTTGCATTAGTTTTTAACCTTTGTGTTACATTTAACATAGTATTTATTCTCTGATATTGTTCTTATACAAGTTGTATAACATTGAAAACATATCGCTGACAGAAACTCTTAAGTAATTTTTTTGTTATTGTTTTATCAGCTCTTTACAGGCAACAAGAAACAGCCTGTTATAGTACCCATGTATGCAGCAGGACTGGTAAGCTTTTTTGGTGTTATTTTTTGTTATAGTTCCAACAACATTATATAATTAAATATATAAAATGACATTAAGCACCAAGTATGCTGAAAGATATTTTTGTAAGTAAGGTTATGGATAAGCATCATTCAAAAGGCTAGAAAAGAATCGTCAAATACACTGTTTTCATTATACGTGCAAGCAGATACTTTTTAATGCAAAAAGTATCGATTTACTTATCTGGCAGAACAGATTATTTATCTAATAAGGTGCCCTAGATAGTCCAAACTCAGTTGAGACATTTTCTAAACAAGAAAAGAATGCAGTAATGTATTGTTGAATTTTGACCATGAAATGTAAGGTATAAATGTAGAAAATGTCTGCTAAAACTTCACACAAGAAACTAGGTGGTTAAATAGTTGTCAAAAATGACAAAGGAACGTTAAAATTAGTCCAAACATCAGTTCACATCAGCAGTTGTGGGAAGCCCTGGCACTAAGATCAGGTGCTTCGAAGAAAGGTTAAGAACTGCTAGATAGTTACAGTATTCCATGAAATGTGTGTAGAAACTTTTCTTAGCACTCTTGAGCATTACTCTTTGTGCAACTGTTTCTCTGACAAACTGTTGATTAATTACTTGATTGCATCTCAATATTCTTAGATCAAGAGGTGCATGGTAATGCTCTGCAGTGTGTTACTGACATATTTATAAAGGACTCACACGTATATATATATTAAACTATTTATGCATACAAGAAGCATTGTATAGCCAGTATTGTTGTGTTGTCTGAAGTGCTAGATAAAAATAGCGAGCATAATTTACTGTAATTACTGTACATTGAAGGAAACTCAAGCAACCTGGTGCAGTAAGACCAACTGTTTTCACTTAAGACCATATTCTGTAATTCCTGTTTGGCATTTCAGACTCTGTGCAATGTCTGTAGTAATAAAAACGTTCAGAAGATAAGTTTTGCCGGTTTTGCTAGTCTGAGCAGAGCAAACGTTCTTTTTTCTGGAAACCTATATGTATATATATATACACACACACACAGATAGGCTTTTGTATGGTCATTCACAAAATGAATATAAAAGGATTAAAGTTTTCTATGTGTTAAGCAAATTTAATCTGTAGGATAATTTTGTAGAGTGACTTCTACAGTCAGTCTCTAGAGCTGTTCTCTTCTGATTCATCAAGGTCAGCTCATGCACTTGTTTGGATGTAGGCATGGTATTCTGATACAGAGAGGTAAAACATTTCATAGCAATTGCGATTTTGTTCCTGTGACACATTTTTGAGCAAGACTGTGTTTGTACGCAACATGTGCAGGTTTTTTTTGCAACAAGTTGTTGTTGCTGATTAATTATCTCCCTAAATTTTATGTATACTTATGCACACAATAAGCTGGATAGAGATGATGGTAGGAGTAAAGTGGCTTTCTGTTGCCACACTGCTTCATGTGTTTCTCCGCTGTTGAAAAGAATTGATTTAACTGGTGGTTAAATTCCGAGCTTCCCATACATGGTGTAAAAACATTTGAGGGGCAGCTGATTTTGGTGATTGGCTTCCTGAAATTATTTTAAGATACACTAGTTGCAAATCCACTGGTTTTATTTGAGGGTTTATTTGCTCATACCTCTTTGTTCTGAGATGGTTTGCATGTCTCGGTGCATATTTTGGTCTTTCTGTAAATCTCTTTCTCACCCTCAATTTTATTCAGGAACACGAGAGACTTCAGAATTTTTTCATAGCACTGTTTAGCTTTGAACAGTTTGTTTAAAAATGTGGTTTTAATTATTTTCTTAATGCTTTTTAATGCATTTATTTCCACATCAATAATTATTTTTCTCGGTATAACTGCAACCTGATAATTTGACTTGTTTCTTCTGAATTATGTAATTGTTGAAATGGAATAAATGCACTTGCCCCTTCCTGAGGGGCCGTTTGATATTTCTGGGATAGTCTACACATAATTGGGAGGAGAAGACATCACATTATCAAGTAACTGTTTCCTCCAGCTTAAATTATATTCTTGAAAGTTGAAAGTGAGCTCTAGCTAAGCACTTGGCTTTCTGTTATTGGATCTGAAATGTTTCTTTGGCCTAAGGAACCAGGATAATTCTCTCCCCTGCCCCATCTCCTTCTGAGTCCTCCTCAATGACAGTGTCCAGAGATGTATGGTTACCCCTAAGCCACTAGTTGAGGATAGTACTACCTAGTAATGTGTTGTCTATTTTTATTGTGGCTGTAGTTCTGGGAATACATATGAGTGTGTGTGTGTGTCTGTGTATGATTTTTTTATTATTTATTTATTTGTTTCTTTATTTAGGGTATGTTAGAGCCTACCAAGGAACCTTTGAAACCAATATCTGCAGCAGAAAAAATAGCTTCAATAGGACAGACACCTCCTGTATCGCCAGAGATGAACACATGTACATCTGATCAGTTCCAGGTAAAAAATAGACAGAGAATGGGGAGGAGAGGAAAAGAAAGAATGAGGGAAACAATGGGGTGCCTTGCCTCTTCCTTCATATTCAAAATATCTAGATGCTGTGTTCAGAGACACCTGTATGTAAAGGGCAGGTGTTCCTTGTATCAGATTGAAGTCCTGCTCTTGGATCTACTTTTCATGTGTGACTGGAAGGGCGTCCCTACAGTAAGACTGTAGTAGTTGATGGCGAGCATTGAAGAGTCCTGATGGATTTTTACTGCTATACAACAAGCTGCTCCAAAAGACAGTGAACATTTACTTCCACAAATTTTAGATGTAACTTTACAATTGTCCTTCCTCTGGCTAACATTTTTCACCTTTGCTTTTTCTGAAGCTTATTGTAGGAATCTGATACAAGATGAGTGCAGAGGAGATTAGGAGTGAGCTTTTGAATTCGAGTAGTTCTGTTTTGTTGTGGTTGTTTTGATATTATGATATTAGAAAACAACTTAAATGCCATGCATGTTGCAATGTGTGTGGTTGGCAACTAGATAACTGCATATGCAGAGACACTCCATTTTCAGTGTCACTGTAGTGGTACTCAGCACATACGCAGAGAGTCAGCTGTGTCCCTCCTGAGTGCATGTCTGGCTTAATCTGCATAGCATCTTTAGTTACCTGCTGTGCTTGTGATTTCTGATTGAAGACATTCCAGAATGAATTATCTGTGTGCTACACCTAACCTTAACATTACGTACTTCTGAGTATAGTGATTTCCTTGCACTCTTTGCTCTGCTATAGTGTAGAGCTCTTAACTTAACATGCTTGTACCGGACGAGAAATATTTTTTGTTGTGGTATAACGGTATGTTGGTGGGCTCAGAACTGAGGTTATATTGTATAGTAATATACATGTTTGGTGACACTTCCTGTGCTGCTTCTCACAAATGCTATAGTGGAACTAAGCAGCTGAACTAGGTATTAGAAAAGGTAACAATAATGATTATTGCAAACAGTCTGAGCTGAAGAAATCACTTGTGGGATATCTACATATGAACAAAGTAGGAAGATTTCACTGGCTTTCTGCAGCATTCAAAGTTCCCTTTTTTTGCAGAGGGGAAAACATAGATTATGACGTACACTAAACACAGTGTAAAGAGCTGCAAGAGCCTAAAGTAGCATCTCTGACATCTGCCATTTTTTCAGTTGTTCGGCAGTTGTAGTGCTGAGTGCTACAAATCAGAACCTCTACTTACCAAAGTCTCCTTTTTTCTTTCTAATTACAAATTTGTACTTTTGGGTACTCCTGCAGCAGAATTTCCTATTACTTGTCACAGTTTGTTAATCTACTCAAAAAAGCTTGTTCTGTCCCTCTCAGTTCAATAGTTGTGGTCCATGAATACATAGGAGAAGCTTCTATGCTATCTGTCTGCACTGCTGGCCTTAGGTTATTTTTTCCAAAAATACTAAAATAAGCTTTTGGGAAGAGATGAGTTAGTGCTGTAACCATTAAGAATGCTAAGAGGCCACAGTTAAGTGACATTCGGAAAGTTTCAAGGCATGAACAATGAATTCTCTGCCTTAGACAACTTGTTTCTTTCTTGGCCTCATCTTCTGTTTATGTTTGGTGGCTTCTGTTTGCTTTTGGCAAAATCCAGCTTCACATTGTGCAGACTGCCTCTTAGGAATATTGCAGGTTGGGCACATCATCTTAATACCACTACAAACTTTGGTAAACATTTCATTAGGAACTGTGTTATGAACATTGACAAATATGCAATGGAAATATTATAGGCAAATTTAGTGGACCCTGAAACTTGTTGTTCTGAACACAGGTAATTTAGGTGCAGCAACATAGGTATCTTTAAGCTGAACTAAGCAATTGGACATGAACTGGGTGCCACTTCTGAATTCCTCCGTTTTCAGATGGCAGTGATGGTTGGGTATTCCTATATTAAGAAACTTCAGCATATTGGCTTTCTTGTTGAAAAGAGAGGCTCTGGTTTACAGATTGCTCTGCTTTGCTTAAGGAAAAGAGTTCTCCTTTGTTGAAAGCCTGGCATTTATGGGACTTGTATACAGATCAGTGTCTGTGCATGTACGTGTATGGCTTCCTGCTGAGGGAATAAAGTTTTGGAAGAAAGACTGTGATGATGCAAAAGTAGGAGTGGAAAGAACATTTTTTAAAAACGCAGAAATGCCTTCGTACTTTTTTGCTTGTTGGTGAACAGAGGAAAGCATGCAGAGATGTGAAAGAGAGAGCATTAGAATTCAAAAGAATGAGGAAACAATCGGCAGATGAGCTGCGATATTTTTTTCCTGATTATTATATAAACTCTGTATGTTTTGGCCTCCTTCCCTACAGAGGATCTCACTGGGTTGGTTAGGCTTTGGAAATACAGTGGACAAATTTCCATCTGAGCCGTTTAATCTGTAAGGATGAGCTTTTTAAAATGATGATTTCTTGTCTCAAGCAAGTTACATTACTGACTGATCTATCACGTTAGTTTTATTGTATAAAGATGACTTGTGGACTTGTTCTGTTTTATTTTTGAAGGTAGCATCTAAATTCTTCTTTTATCTGTTGTTTATCTTGACAATTGAGGGACTTATTTCTCTGTTCCTCTGTGCTCGTAACTGTAAGGCAGTAAACAAAATGTGAAATAATCCCCTGATTATGGTTGCCTTTAAGCGTGGTGTCTCAAAGGCTTCGCAGGTCTGAAGTAAAGGGCTCTGTCAAGGCACATCAGGTGTAAGAGAATGGCTGCTCAAACAGGCAACCTTTGTGAATCCTGAGACAGGTACCCTGCTCTACTCTGTAGCATCTGCTATAGTGGGCTTCTACACCATAGCCAAGTCTTCAGGCAATGTGATTAAAATACATTCCAGTGCTTGTTTAAAAGGTTGCTGTCTGGAGTTAATGTTGACTGTTTTCTCCTGATTTGATACTATTCTCTGGCTACCATAGTTTTAAAGTTTATTTACCTTTTTTTCATTGGCTTTCTTGCAAAAAGTTCTCTAGATATTTCTGCTCTTTTGGTATAGCTTCAAACATCTTATCTCTGTCTGGGACTATGTTTCTTTGGTAGACCCTAGCAGTAACTTTGTCCCAGCATACACGATAACTTCGGGATTTCTTATCTGCCTAGTTTGCTTGGTGAGTTTTATATTGTAATAGAAATCTGCGGTAACCCAAACCTTTCTAGAAGAAAATTACCAGTAATTCTTTTCTTCAGGTGCCTATTACAGCACATCTGCATGCATGTAAGCTACTGAATTGGAGATCAGGTTATAATAGAAATATGTACCTTACACTTGCTGGCTATTAGGGACTGAACCTTAATTAAACCCCATGGGGTGACAGTCTTTAAAAACACTTTTAATTACATAAGGGACCATCAGGACTTCTAACAATGACAGATGCAAACTACCGTATTATTGGCCACCAGCCAAAGGCTCCATCATGGAACTGCTTTCCAGTTATACATACAAGAAAGATCCAAGAATATATGTAGCTTTGTTGACAGGGTAAGAAAGAAAGATTTGCAGGTAAGAGATACTGCAGAACTTGCTATTCTATCAGATGTGACAGTCGCTTAAAGGTGATGTCTGAGAAAAATAATTTTCAGACTGTTGCAATTTTGCCAATGAATACACAATGAAATGTATTAATTACTTCTGTGTAAACCTTTTTCTGAAATGTTTGTGATGCGCATTTGTGGGATTTATCTAAATATGGATATTATATTTGTATTACAAGTCCTTCTGTTTTTTCCCCCAGCTTTAAGACAGCAAAATGCCTCCTTTTTTTTTTTCCCTTTTGTTTAATTTTCTTTGGGTAATTATTGGCACAGAGACAAACATTTACATTTTACTCCTTTGTATTATAAAAGCTCTTACATAATACCATTCTAAAATTACTATGTGAAAACATCTCTCACTTTTATCAAAGCGAAATATGATGCATTAAAACCAGCAGGCATTTTAGTTCCCTCTTTTTCACTTCCTTAACATTCAGACTAGTACTCTGACAGCTGAGTATACTTTTTCATTTCTATGCCATGTCCTGTAATCGAAGATGGGGGGAGGAGAGCGGTTTGCTCTGATTCTCAATATCCTTCTAGATTGGGCGCTTTTCCTTATAGCATGTTATTAAAATACTGGTTGTAAATGCCATAGTCTAGCAACCTTGCAATCTCTGGAAGACAAAACATAATATTCCCGTTTGCAGGGCATGTTCCCATTGTCTGAGATTTCAATGCTGTGTTCAGGTATAGTGAGACTTCTTAGAGTTGAGGTCACTAGAAACAGAAAACTCCTTGCTGTTTAACTGGCTTTTGCCTCTGCCCTCTCCTTTCACTTTGTTTGCTGTTATACAGAGCAGGGCTTGCCAGCATCCTGTATGGATGGGGTGCTTTACTTGGCACCCCCCTCTTGCAAGTGGTTGAAGTCAGCAGAATGGCCTCATCTCACAGAGCAGACTAATACACGTAGTATATTCTTGGCGATTTGGAGTCAGATCCATCCACCCCCCACCCCCATTTTAGGAAGAATTCATCACGTCCTTTGTCCTTTCCTTGGCAAATTTGAGAATCAAGTTGTCATTAAAGGGAAAAGCTTAGCCAGTCATTGGTACCACCTTTTCCATGCAATTCTGTCACGCTTATCAGTCCTGACTCAGTCTTTTGACAAAAAATGTAGTGGGTGTTTTCCTCGGTAAGTGAGAGTTGGTGGGAAGCTACTTGTTTCAATTTAAGTTCATTTTCCTTAGGGCAGAAAGCTACTAAATTGTCATACCTACCTCCTTTTCTTTTTTTTCTACGAACCTCTTTTAATGTTAATATATTTTAGATGTGAGTAACTTCAAACAAGCTACTGATGACAGTGATCATTACTTCATCAGGTGTAGCTTCCACGCTGCTAACATTGCATTTCCACGCAAGCCATTTCAATGCCAGTAATTTCATTACCAAAGCAAAGTAAAACGTGTAGCATCAGCTCCTGAAGTTCTGTGTAGTTAATGCTGTTCTAGTAGTGCTCAGTACTGGAAATATTTTGGAGTCATTAGATAGGAAAGATTTTTCTAGGCAAGGCATTTACTANAAGTAAATACAGNAATCCCNAGCTCGCTTCATTTTTCTTTCTGTAAACATCNATCACCTAGCAAAAGCCTCTTAGCTTAATTGTACAAAGCTAGCTCAGGTTGCTGCAGTCTTGATTCATGAATCTGCATGTTTTTTCAGTGTTGGGTAGCTGAAAGTTTTAAAAGTACCAAAAAAAAATAAAGCATTATTTTCTACAAAAGCAAAGAGAAGGTATGTCTCAGGCACTGGAAGCTTGACAACTAGTGATGCATTTTCACTAACATGGCAGAGAACTTCCACTGCTTTTCTTCCCAAAGTACGATTGTCCTGTTAGAAGTTGAAGGCACACCCTTTCCCTGTGCTTCCTGATAATTCACTTCACTGAGAAGAGAGCAGAAATGTAACACATAGAAGTAGGAAGACCAGCTTATTTCAGCCATTTGTGATACTGTCCCATCAGTTTGCATCCTGAGAATACAGGAGGACAGTACTTGCAAGTTACACTGCACCCGAACACACTTTCCCTATAAAGCATGGTCCAGCTGCTTGTTTGATTTACCTGTGTGTGTGCAAAAGGCTGAACAAGAGGAAAGGAAAAGGCAAGGATGGGCTTTCAGAAGGAGTCAACATTTCCATGCTCCTCTTGTTCACGCATTGTTACCAGTGGTTTGTTCGCAGATTAGAATGGGTTAAGCATTGAAGCCTAATAAGTCACAGGAATCTTTTTTTTTTTTTTTTGAAGGGAGTGAAGTGGGGAGGGGGTTTATAGTTTGTCCCTTACGTGTAGGGATTATGTCTTTTAGAAGCAAAACTAACCACGAGAATCATTGGCTATTTGATGTTAAATAACTGATTTGATGTGTAATCAGGACAAAGCATGGATGTACAGACAGCTTTCACTAATAATCCTATTCTAAACTTTCCCTGTAATTGTGTATACATAATTTTTCATGCAAAATGCCTTGTTTTCCATGAAAGTAATAGTAGTTTAACTTTCAACTGTGCCTTAAGGTTTTTTTTTATCCAATTTGTATGTTTCAGTTAATTTGCAAATCCTGTTTGAGTTAGAAGTTACCTAATCTGTACTGTTCAGAATTTAATGAGACTTACTGTGGTAGAACAAATCTACTTTGAATCTTTAGTGCATATTGTAAAAATACGTGCCTCCCGAAAGTTGGGGCTTGCTCATTTCATTGTTTTTTTTACTATTTAGACACTAAAGAGTCTGTTGTTTGAACTGCTTTGCATTGTTGTAACCTGAACTGACTATAAAATCTGATTTCTGACTTTTCAACTCTAGGAATCTCTACCACCTGTCCAGTTTGACTGGAGTAGCAGTGGCCTTACTAACCCTTTAGATGGTACGTCTCTCCGTAGAGCCGCTAGCACCAGAGCTAGAGATAAGAAAGCTACAAAGTTCAGACAAACATCTATCTGCTGATTATTTTTTTTTTTAAGTACACACACACGCACATATGCAAAAATATATATAATATTTATTTCTTACTCCTAACTTTGGAAATTCAGGCTTTCTTTCTGATTTAACTGTGCCCCTATGTGAAGTATTGTGTAGTCTGAAAAATACGAAGTTAAGTATTATTTTAGATTGCTGCCATATGCTAATGACACAGTGGCAATATTAACACTTCATTATGTATAACTGCAGATTATAATGAAACTCTGAACAAATGATCATTTTAGATTGACAAGTTTTACTTCTTAAAAGTATTTTTCATCAATTAACTATCTCTTTAGACATCCTTTGAATGACAAACCTGTGTATAGTAGCTACTTCAAAGCACAATATTTTAACCACAAACTGTTTGCAAAAGATACACTTCTTGAGCTGAAAGTTTTCAGATTTACAGATAATTTTATATTTCAAAAATGTGATCATCTGTTACCACTTTTGCTTACACTCAAGAGCTAATTATAGATAATATATTAAAGAGGTAGCTACGAACTTATTTGTATCTGTAAATGTATATAGTTATCACATAAAAGACCCTTTACCTATATCTATTTTAATAGCAAAGTGAGTTGTGCCGCTGCCTCCAGTCTCAGAAATGCAAGTGCATGCAAAGGAAATAAAACAAGTTTTGGAAACTTGTTTGATCGACAGACTAAAAACCTGTAAAGAAACTGATACCTTTATGAGGAGCCTGCTAACAGCAATTAATTCATGGCACAAGTTGTTCCAAGCAGACTAAAACAAACCGCATCGCTTACTGCACTGGTGTTGCCTCACAGTGTTGTCAGACCACGTGGGGTGTTGCGAGTTTGGATAGCAATATCATGGTGCTGAAGGAAAGCCTGGATGGACCCTTTTGCTGTTGTCTGGTGTCTTACTACTTCAGTCAATCATCATGCTTTCTTTTTAACAAACAACTTCTTTAAAATGTATCTTGGTTTGATTTCTGTTTTAGTACTAAAGGGGAACAGTATAATTCACCAGTGAGGAACTGGATGTAAGAGTGGCATTTGTTACCCTGTGTTCACACTGCTTTAAGATAAGAATAATCAATAGCTTAAAGCTGCTAAATAAAATTTTAAAGGGTGTTTTTTTTTTTTTGTTCTTTGCTGTTTGGGGATCTGCTAAGTCTTCCTGATGAAAGAATGGCTTTCAGTTTCAGCGAGGGGAGAAAAAGCCTGCTGTATTCTAGCTACCAATTGACCTATATATTGTTTCCCTTTAACTTATCACATCTTTCTCTCTGGGTCTTGCTGGTTCTCTTTCATTTTTAGATTGAAATAAATATATCTATTTTAAAGTTACTAGTGTTGATTTCCTTGCTGCATTGTACATGAGGAAATGTGCACTGAATTAAGTTGTTAACATTTTAGAAGGTACAAACTAATACTGTAAGCATTGTTTTCATGTCAATTTTTAAATTGCGTACTGAGTACTAATTATAACTTGCATGTTCAAGTGTGTGTCTTACCCCTTTTTACACATAAACCCCTCCCTTGGCTTACCTTCTATATGGCTGCCTACCAACACGGTCACTGAATTTCAAGCTAGTGGAGGTTCCACTCTTCTGAACCTTGATTTCTTTGGGCCCGTGGATGACAGTAGCTCTAGCAGCACCACCACAATCCCAGGTCAGCAGAGTGTTAAAACCACAACTGTAATATTATAACAACTTACTAAAAGCATGAGCACATCACTTGACTTTCCTATAAACAAGGAGAAATTTTACATTGCGTTTCTCTAAAATGTCTTTCTGCTGCATTTGTCCTTTAATCTGCGTTCTGTTTTCTGATGTTTTGTATCGAGTGCAAAGTATTTAAAAGGTACTGTCAGCTCTGTATTTGTCACATGCTGAAGGAGTGAATGGCTCTTATGCTTTTGCAAATAAGATGTTAAAACACTTGTTTCAAATGAAAAGTTTTGAAAGTTAACTATTCTAAGCACTTAAGAAAAATTGAAAAATACTGTAAATGTGATGATTCCCAAAAAGTGAGGCTTGCTCTCTCTGCTGCATGAGTGTCTCCAAGTTACAGAATTATGATGTTATTTGGAAGTTTTGTGTGAATGTAAAGTTATGGGGCTTAACATATCACAGCCCCGCTGGTATTTGCTACTACCAGGAGGTTGTAAATTTTTTCTTTGTACGCGCTACTAATATTAATCATAAAGTGAAAAAAGTGTTTTAACAGCATTCATAATAGAAAACAAGGATAGTTGCATGTTTGTGGGACATCAGAAGTTCACGAATGTTAAAACTGAAGCACTTTATCTGCAACTTACTCCTTTAAAAGGAGACGAAAACACCACTCTTTCTATTGAATAATATGTGAAAGTAATTGAATTCATATGTCGCATGGTTTGACATGCTCTGATTATTTTGCACGAGCTTGTGAAAACCTACACTTTGAATAAATTTCTGCAGGAATTTAAGGGGACGTTTTGGAGATTTATCCCAGTGCATAGGTGAAGTGGATAAGGCCAAACCCTCTGTCAATACAACGCCTGAAGCCATGATAATCACTTGCTTCATAGGAAGGGGTTTTTTCCTCATAGTGATTTTAATGTAAAAAATAAGTTTTTCAGAGGTTTGGGGTTTTCCCGCATGTCAAATAACCGTGTATCATCATTATTTTTTTTTAGTTTGTTTTTAAAAACCTGCTTTTTTAGTTTTGAAATCTGATCATTGAAGGCAGTTTTATGACATCGGTCATTATCAGATCAAAGATGTCGTGGAGGTGATAGGTAGCAGGTTGAAGATGCTTGAGTCTTAGAGTTTCTTTTGTAAGTGTGTGCAAGCCTATCGACATAAGTCGTCAGTGCCCAGTACATGTACTGCTCGTGCGGTCAGGTACGCTCTTGTGCCCTGACGGTGTGCACACTTGAAGTGATTACTGGAGGATTACTCTGTTAGCCTTTTATTGCCTTTTTTTTTTTTTTTATGTTGTTGTTCTTTCATCAAGTTACAGGTATTATCGCCTTCCCTGGTATGCCCTATAGCCCTATAGTGCCTATTATTGTTTTTTTGGTTTTGGCTTTTCTTTCCTCCTGACTTGTTTCTGGGAAAGTCATTTGTTTCTTGGCTTGCAGCTGGTGTGTTTGTGTGTGTGTTCAGGAGCTTTGTGTGGGGTTTGGTTGGCTAACTTTCCTTCAATATCTCATTAAGGTTTTGCAGTGCTGTCATTAAATAGTTGCTAATCATTTGAATAAAATGGAGAATATGCAACTCTTAAAAGATAACTAAAATTATTGAAACACAAGTTCTTAGATCTTGTGGCTTGAAGAAGAAACTTTTCTCAGAAGTTTGTTCTTTCTCTGAAGACCTTAATTTTACTTACTATAGATCCACACTGTATTCTTCTCAGTCTGATTTAATCAGTAGCCAAAATCACTGGTTATTAAAATTTGCGTTCTATGTCAGGAACAGGGAGCTACATTTTTCTAGTGTTTTCCTAGAGATGTAGTATTGTTTTATTTTTCATGTTGATAGTTAAAGATAAATGTAGCTGAGTAAGAGGTGCCTAAAGAACATTAAAGTGAGCAGTGACATTGCACTACAATGGAAATGAATTCAGGACCTTAAATGTGTGAATATCTAAATGATGTAACTTATAAGGTTGCATTTAACATTTGTTGCAGAGTTGCATGTCAAAGGACTCCTTGTTTCAATTAGTTTTACAATTTGTACCTTAATGGGATTTCACAGGCTTCTGCAAGTCAAAAATGTATTTCTTCAAGTCTTCCTCTCCCTGTTTGAAAGTGCATATTTTATGGAATAGCTGGGCTTTTTCCTGTTTCCAAGTTCTGTAAACATCTGACAATATTGAAAGTCTTGGTATACTGGTCTCAGGAAGGTATATATTTTGATGTTTTGCTGAAACTGGATGAAATTAACTTTGAAAATCCAGACTTTAAAAAAGTAGCTTAAAAGGAGAACTGATGAATTTCTAATCAACTCATATTAAATGGAGCAAATCTCCACCCTCCTACACCCTCCCCCAGCTCCTGCAGCTTAACCCAATGATTTTCTTTATTTTGCTTTTTGGTCAGCTTAGCTTCCCAACAATGAAAGAGTACTTAACTTGTGCACAAATGATGTATGGTCGAGACACTGCTTGGGGAGAGCTCATGCAAAGCAGGTATGAGGATTATTAACCTCATCTGTTTGTGCCCTTAGTACTGCAGTTACTGGGTGGAAAAGGCAGGACAATAAGCACAGGCGTTTTTTTTTAATTTTGTAATCTTTCAGTGTTTCAGGAGTACTTCTAAAAGTGTCTTGATCCAGGCAAGTAAACTGGGTAAAATCATCAGCACATCAGTGTATAAATGCTGATTTTATATTAGGTAGCTGCATGGGACCATTGTGTCCCAAGTATTTGCAACGTTTGTTCTGCAGCAGTATGAAATGCTTCTGTGTTGTCCAAACCAGCTGGCACTCATGTTAGACTTGTTTAGAACACAGCTGTCTGTAAAACATGATGCCTCTGTACAAAAATTCTATGCTGTATTAAAAAAATATTTATAATTGTGGATGGCGCATATGCACACTTCATTTAAACCCACGAAGCATAAAATAGCTGAAACTGTAACTAGAAGAATATCACCAATTTAAAATGCTTCTGAGAAGCAAAATATGTTGTAACAGTCTTTCCTCTTGATCTATTTTGATAATTCTAATTCCTAGAGGATTTTTTAAAGAAAACATACTTAATATCTGGAAATTCTACAGCTACTTCCTACTGAGATGTGATGCTTTATATTAAATAGGTAGAATTTCATCCATACATATGTATTTTTTTGAACGCAGGTTTCCATTGTTTGCATTGTTTTCGGAATGACTTCTGCTTATAAAATTTGAAATTCAGTCGCAGCGTATATGATGTCAGAATTCAGCGTCTGACTTAAGGTACCTGAAACTACAAAATCAAAGCCGAAACATCCAGTTACTTGATGCTTATAAATACTTGAAAGATTAAAAGGGAGCATAGACTAAACGTTTTGGTAGCGTTATACATATTAGTATGTAATTTTTTTCAATGCCATTCCACTTGTATGTATCATAAAAGCTGCTTTTCCTCACTTCAAAAATTTTTAACACAACCTCTTGTGAAAAGCAAGATACTAAATGCACTCTAATGCATGCCAGTGTTGTGTGTAGCCCCTTGTTAAAGAGCTGGTCCCTGTTTACATGCAGTGTTCTTTTAGTACAAACAATTGAGTTGAAGTAATTGAAACAATCAATTTTAACACAGCTGACACTTTTACAGGTGTTTCACTCTAAAAGGTAAATCAAATCGATTTTGTTCACTCTTAGACTGAGACCTTGTATGCCAGACTTGATCCAGTGTGGGTGTGTTTTGTAGTACAACTATAAAAGCTACTGAAAAAAGGTGGGGAGAGGAATGTGCTTTAGAAATGCAGACATGTTCTGTCATGTATCTTGAAATTATAAATGATTCAGATGTTTACAGAAAGCAGTCTCTAGCAAGTTGGTCTGTGGCTAATTATGGCTATACTTAGTCCAACCATCACTGATTATTGTTTTATACTATAAGGTGTGGATCCTGAGTTGTATGAATTGACAACCTCAAAACTGGAAACTTCCAATGCAAGCAACAGAGTGACGGATGCGTTTGCAAGACTCATGTCGACGGTGGAGAAGGCAAGCACGTCCACAAGGTAAATGCTGTTTGTTGTGCTTTCTTCTTTTTCTAAGGGTGGCGCGAAATCTGAGCAGTGAATGTGTATGCTGGTTTAGGTCAGAAGTTCTTGAATGGTCAAAAGATTTAAATTTAATAGGTTTAAGTATGAAATTCACAGTACTGTAGTTCACATTTGAAATTATCATAGAATTATCTCTAGAATAAGATGGGAAACAGTTTATGAGCTGAAAAGAAAAAAAGATAACCAGGACATAAGTTGAAAAGCTAGAGCCAAAGATTGAACTGTAGGAAGAGCCTTTCTGAAGAACAGAACTGATGGCTAAGAATGGTAGGGTAAGCTGAACCACGCAGCTTAGTGACCTGTGACTTCGTCAGAAGACTCTGCTGTGTCCTCTGTGCAATTTATAGATACAGAATGTTCCACAAGTAAAATGATAAAACTGACTAATGATTATGACAATACTTGTTCCTTCCCGTATATTTCTAGCACCTGTCAAAACTTCAGTGACCAAACATCATTTTGGTGTTGCGAGTTAAGTAATGAGCATGTAGTTGGTTAGGAAGTCCTTTCTGCTTCGTGGATCTCATGTGAAGTTCTGTGGTACTTTTTTAATAGGTAGTCTGTGTAAAAGGCTTTAGATGTCAGATGTCTTCCTTGAAGTCTGGCCTCTTGAATGGTACAGAACAGTCTCTGCACTTATAAGCTTGTATTCTTTGGGTTAATTTTTTGAGTTGTGTATCTTAGCAGTAGGATTCTGGACTGTATTAACATGTAATTGATGTCTGTGCCCATTAAAGAATTGCTGAGTGATTCTTACCAAATAAAATGTTTTTATTGTTGAGGAAGTGCATGCCTCAACATGCAACGAGTCCTAGTTGCTTTGCTACTAAGAGATAGTAATGTAGGCCTCACTCATAAGTGAGCTTTAGGGTTTATTCAGCACTCTGAAATTGAATAAATGCATTTCCATGCAGCGTAGCACTTAGAGAGGAGGCACGGTTGAGGAGAGTTGTGGCAAATGGAGTGATTTGTAATGGTGGGACATAGCTGGCTTTCTTAAAGTGACGAAAAGTAGTTTTCAAGAGCTCTTCTAAAACATATTCTTTCATTGAGAAAACTGTCTTGCTGGTTTTCCTGTAGTGAAAATGTTCAAAATGAACACTGAATAAAAAAGATGAACAAGCCATGAAATTTCAAAGGAGAACCAGTAGAGGGAACACCACACTTTAATGCTGATTTTTGTGTCTCAGCTTTTGGATTGCCTCGTTTTTCTGTCCATGGAATGCATATACTCTTTCTGAAGATACACTAGTAGGAAGGTTTGACTTTCGCTAATTAGAAAACATAGTTACAGTTGAAATATTTTTGTACTATATTCTAAGTCTAATTTAAAAGTATCCACAAATTCACAGCAGGACAGACAAACTCCAAATGTATCTTGATTATTTATTTCATCTCCATCATAGCTTTGTACGGGCTTGCTTGCTTTAAGATGTCTTAGCTTCCTTTTTCTAAATGAATGTTGATCTTCATTTTTCTGTATTGTTGTTTTTTGAAATGAGGGGGTTGCGTTTTTTCCAATGCTTCCATGGTGCACTTGAAGGCTTTACTTGCAATGTTAAAGCTCTTTATTCAGACATCAGAGTTCTTCCCTCATTCTGGAGAGCATTGCTTACTGATAGGAAGGAAGAGGTTCTAGATCTGTGCTGTAGCAATGGGTCAGACTGTAGGAAGAGGCTGGGGACCTCAGACTTGGCGATTAAGTTCAGACACAAGGATTAGTGGTTTTAAAGCAGCTATTTTCAGTGTTCAGTACATTTTGTACGTTTTTGTCAGCTCTGAATTTTGAAAATTTGAAGTGTTTTTTATTTTTTTTATTTCATGCTGTCTAAAAGAAAAAGCAGTCTGGTTTTCTGTTTTTCAAGCTAGAAACCTTCAGAGGTATGAGAAGGTCTTAGCAGTATGCTAAATATGTTGCAGTATGTTAGCTTTTTCTAGTAAAATTGTTTTTTCTCTTGACTTTTTTATTCTTCTGTAATGAACTGGAGACTCTCAAATCAGAGTGACTGGGTGCAGCCAGCTCAACAAGGGTGACGTTCATGCACCAACCTGGAAATACAGACTATTAGCCATTCATGATAACTGATTAGGGAAGATGTGGCCAGTGTCAACTTGAGTTGTGCTAAGGCTATCTCATGTCTGCCTGCAACTTGTCTGAACTCAGGATCTTTGAGGATAAAGCTTAGAGTGGAAAAATACTGTTCAGCTGTAGGAATCCATGTGAAGTCATCTTTGTCTGAAATAGCCCCATCTTTTGCTTGGAAACCCACCTCTTGAAGCTGGAAAGTCAGTTTCTGAGAAGGAGTGTTGGGAGAGGAGAGGAAACTTCCTCCTCAGCGTGAGCCTGAAACCTTGACGGCAGCAGTAAGTGTTGAAGGTCAGGGATCCAGTACAGCATTCCACTGAGAGAGACTGTGCAGCCTCGCATGGTTCCATATAATTGGCAGAGATCAAAAGTTTATCTGCTGTCTTTTTGAAGGAAATCAGAGCACTGATACCTTCCCAAGAAGTGGCCAAAACTGTCATTTAAACTGGAAATACTCCTTGTGGGTGGTGTTGGATGGAACAGGCTGACTCTTAATTACAGAGTGATTTTTTTAAAGTGCATTTCTCTAATCAACTTATTGTTGCTCTTAGAGCCTGGCCTTGCTGGTGCTATCCACAAAAGCCGTTGCAAACATGAGAGATGACTGAAGTCCTGAAAGACTGAACACTGCAGGAAGGGGTTGGAATGCAAAACAGAACAGAGAGGTGTGAGTGACGCATCAACAAAGCATTCCCTATTTCGTACTGGATTTTCTTCCAACAGCTTTCCTGCCTGTCAGTCTGGCTAATTTCTTGCAGCTTAGTGTTAACATGCCTTTGGAAAGGATACTTTGTGCCAACAGGTAGAGGGACTTGCAATTAAATGGTTGGGTAAGGGCATCCACTCTGTCTTGGGAGGAACTGTAGCCTAGTGCAAGAGAAGAGATGGATGGTGGCAAAGTGTTCTGTAGTTTTAATATCTGAATAGACAGGGACCCTGTTTTGAGCCAGGATTGGGTATTTTAATGGTTTAGTAACCAAAAGTTCTGATTGCAAAGCAGACAGAGGTAGTACAGCTGCCAGTGACAGTCCACTTGGGTGTCCATTCTGTAAGCCACAGTAGCTAGAAATTAGAGTGCATGAGTAGAAGCTCTGTCACAGCCCCTGTGCACAGACCAAGGTTTAGCAAAAGAATCTCTAGACAGTGGGAGCATCTTCAGCAAACGTGGTGACTGAAATTAATGCAGCTGATACAGTTTTTTCTCTTGCCTCTATCAAAAGGCATCACAGTTATTAGGCCATTTGGTAACTTTTAAGGGTTAGAACAGCCAGCAGTCTTTTAAGTTTAGAGAGTTAGTGAACAATTCTTTAGGATTTGCCCTGGTGGTATTTGCTGCTGAAGGTGCTGTTACCCAGAAAGGGTACTTGCAGTGTCCAGTTTTATTGTCTTCTGGAGCAACATGCCCCTCTCCATTGAGAAACAGAGACTTTAGGCTGTCTCATCCCTCTGCACTGAGAGAATTTACAAAGCAGGTTTTGAACCTCATAACAGTTGTAGATACAATCACTTGGTGACTTGGTCCTACTTAAATAACGTTTGCTGTGTCAGTGTGTTAGCTTGTCTTTCTTGATAGATACTTTTTACAGAGCACATTAAGTAGATAAATTATTGCAAGGGGCCTCCAGCCAGGAGGGGAGCATTCAGTAATCGGGTGAGATTCACATCTGACTCTGCTCACTGGTGTGCCTGTTCTGCAGTGGTGTTGCAGAGACCAGCTAGTACAGCAAGAGCAGTAGCATTGTCCTGTGATAAAGGTCCTGCATATGACCACCAAATAAGATGCAGCACTGCCTCTGGGACCCAGCAGTGCCATTTCTTAGCATGCCACAGTTGAGCAGAGGAGGAAGAGGCATATAAATAGCAAGGAGCGTATGAGCTCCTTCTCCGTGCCTGATTAACAATTACAGGAACTCCTTTTGATGCAGATCTCTGAGTCAGCCCTCTTCCTTTTGGCTTCCTCTGTCACACACTCCTTTGTTAGCTCTAAGTCCTTGATCACCAGGAGTTTGTACCTTTAAGAGGCTTGTGGTAAGTGATTACTAATAGTGGCACCAGATACTGATAACGGTGGTGGGTGACAACCACATTTCAACAGCTCAGAGACAGTCCTTCGAGTGCAAACAGAGCTGACTGTGAAGTTGTTAGGGAAGGAGGTACATACTGGCTCTGTCCTTCTTCCTTCAGTAAATCCAGCACACAGCTTTGTTTATCCTCCAGAATTTGGTAATCTGCCTAGTCAGTGGCTCATGAAATTCCACTGCAGCAGAGAAAAGAAAATATTGCTATTCTAGTGAAGGAAAGTCAGATTTAGTATCTAGGCTGCCTCATCTAGAGATCTTTCATCAAGTGGAGATTTCAAGTAGCAAACAAAAGTGATAGTTCAGTGTCAACACAATGATCAGTGATGTCAAGGATGAGTTTGACTCCAGCTCTTTTTTTTTTTTTTTCCCCTTCTCCTAGCTAAGAAATTCTGAGGCTGCTG
>Ga0065711_1027869_pt1 | contig 45350 bp, 30 predicted proteins | sample Hoacrofraction12_FD_59098 | JGI IMG/M metagenome (GOLD analysis project Ga0065711, IMG submission 59098) | Hoatzin crop microbial communities from Cojedes, Venezuela - Epithelial fraction 12 v2 (version 2) | ecosystem: Host-associated > Birds > Digestive system > Esophagus > Crop | place... | reverse complement strand
TCTGAGGGTGACGGAGCACTGGAACAGGCTGCCCAGGGAGGTTGTGGAGTCTCCTTCTCTGGAGATATTCAAGACCCGCCTGGACAAGGTCCTGTGCACCTTGCTGTAGGCGACCCTGCTTCGGCAGGAGGGTTGGACTAGATGACCCACAGAGGTCCCTTCCAACCCCTACTATTCTGTGTGATTCTGTGTGATTCTGTGAACTGAGACCTACGTGCTCATCAAAACGTCACCTGTCAAGACGTGAGCGCTTTCTTTGACTCATTCCTGATTTTCTGTATACTGCCCTCCTCCTCCTCAGCCTTTATCACAAGCTCCATATTCCAACTCTGCTGGCAAAGGGAGAGTTGATAGCGCACGTAAAGTTAACCGCCAGGAGCTGTTTCACCAGCTCTCAGAAAGGAATCAATATAAATACAGTGTTTAGCTTCTCCATTTATTGCTGATACAGTAGAATGTTAAAGTCCAACTTCTATTCATTGAGAGCACTATTCAAAACTTGCATTTGTATCTTCTGTTGCTATGCACACAAATTATCAGTACCAGAAGAGTAGCCCCTGAAAACATCTTGCCCTTAACTGAACTATTGCATTTTTGTGGAAACATACCTTTTACTCCTTGCTGCTATCTACATTGTAATCCTTTAATCTTTGCCAGCAAAATGCTTTCTGTAAGAGTTATATCCATAAAAATAACAAAACCTCTTTGTTAAGAGTGACACGAGTGAAACAGTAATACCAGAGAATGCCAAGTAATGCAAGAGCTAAAGAAACGTTTTTAGAAAGAAATATTTAAAGAAATATTTTCATGTCAGTAGCTGCTCAACTCACAAATTGTTACCCCTGTAATGCATCAGGTCTATCACTTTCTGCAACCCTGATGCGTGACTGAGACCCAGAAAGAAAGAACAATTTTGTTATGTGTATTAAATGTGAGGTCTGAATATTTACACGCAAAGTCAAAAGACAGAATTTTCTGGAAAGAACCCCCTTATCTGTATATTTGGCTGAGCTTATGAACGGGGGTTGGCCGGAGGGGCAGGAATATCTTTCTTTCTCATTTCCATGAGTTCAAATCTTCTCTTGTCCCGGAGTTTGAACTTGTCTGGGAATTCGGTCTTTTTTCAGGAGATTTGTGAAATTTGTGATTTTACTCATTCCAAGATTCCCGCTTAGGGAAAAAAAAGAAAAGAAAATAAAAGGTAAAAATCACTACTCTATAGACATTATTAGTAGTAGCATTATCAGTGGTATTAGTATTTCCTTTGTCGTCTTATTAACCTGTCTTTATCTCAACCCACCATTCTCCTCCTAATTGCTGGCTGCCGGATTAAACCACAACACCCTTAAAAGTCCTGCATCCATACAGTAGCGTTTTTTCTTTTCTTTTTTCTTTTCTTTTCTTTTCTTTTCTTTTCTTTTCTTTTCTTTTCTTTTCTTTTCTTTTCTTTTCTTTTCTTTTCTTTTCTTTTCTTTTCTTTTCTTTTCTCCTCTTTTCTCTTCTCTTCTTTTCTCCTCTTTTCTCTTCTTTTCTCTTCTTTTCTCCTCTTTTCTCCTCTTTTCTCTTCTCTTCTTTTCTCCTCTTTTCTCTTCTTTTCTCTTCTTTTCTCCTCTTTTCTCCTCTTTTCTCTTCTTTTCTCTTCTTTTCCTTTCTCTTCTCTTCTCTTCTCTTCTCTTCTCTTCTCTTCTCTTCTCTTCTCTTCTCTTCTCTTCTCTTCTCTTCTCTTCTTTTCCCCACATAGATGGAATCGCAGGAAGAAGAAGAAGCCCTTCCTATCTGTTAGCTTAGCTTAAGGTCAGAGCTTGAATCTTTTAAGAATTTCACATATTTCAATTATAGGTTTGCACCCTGTTCTCTGCAGATGTTCCTCCCAGCCTAACACTCAAAAGCACAATAGGGTAAACATTTCAAAATGAATGTATCAATCTGTTTTCTTCCCAGGAACCTGAAGGACTAGAGGCGGACTACCACCAGGCAGATCAAGGGACAGTCATCAGTAATGATATTGCACTATTTCCTGCTAGGAAAACCATAGCCACTTTTAAACTACCAGAGGTCCCAGAGCGGTGGCTGCACATTGTGCTGACAGAAGTGGGTCTCAGCCACCCAGAAGGTCGTTCGAGGTATATGACTCAGTGTCATTCCTGGCACATATGCAATTAGTGGAGAGTGAACTGGTAGCGGCACTGGACTGTAAAGGGCCTGGAAGCTGTGTAAACAGGGGGTGTGACACACGTGCCGTGGGCAAGCTTGGATTTACCAGGTAAGTGTGGTCAGTAGAATTCCCACCTTCCATCAGACCTGTACTGCCTGCCTTGCACACAGCTGCGTACACCGACCAGAGGCTGTCCGTGGCACAACTTCTACCCCAGGCTGGGCCACACAAGCTCCTGCAGCAGCCACCTCCTCAGGGTCAACTGCTCATTGTAAAATAAAACCTGATCTGGACACTCGGTGACCTCCTGCCAAGCCTCCTGGGGTTTGGTCCTCTCTGTGACAATGTGTCCTTGCCACCGGGACATATCCCATGCTCCATGGTGATAATGACCAGTTCTCATCTCAAAGCTGGTCACTGTATGAAAAATAATAAAATGCAGACATTCTGCCAGTGTCTCACTGCCCTGTGCGTGGAGAAGGTGTGGGGATTTGAGTGCAGGGGGAAGCCCAGGCAGGACTGGCATTCTGCTGACCACACCCACGGTGCCACAGCCTTGCGGCTCCTGGCTGGGCTGGGCAGGCGTTGGCTCAGGGTCCCTCAGCACCACAGGAACTTCACTGTCTTCAGCAGCTTCCTGTGGGTGCTCCTTGGGGCTCCTGATTTTTTAATGGCTAAATTCCCAACTTTTATCCAGTACAAACCTTATGCAAAAAACTACTGTGCAGTCAGAAAAGAGACCTTTTATAACATGGAAGGATGGAATTCCTGCTTTTTGGTGTGCTAGACTCCTGAACAAGAGATATCACATGAGCAGGTGAATCGGCTGTTTTTTCCTTTGCTATCACATAAATAAAATTAACAAGTAGATTTTTTGTTCACTCCAAAGATATATTTTATTTCAGATTTCTTACAGTGTCACTAGAGACAAATTTTGTTATTATGTTCTCCAGCACAAGGTTGAATAATTGAATTGTCAGCCAAGAAACTAGTTGAGATTTTAAAAAACAATTTATAACTGTTGAGCACAGAAGCATTGTAGTGCTTTCAGTATGCATTTGTTCCCTCTTTAGGGCTTTCTGATCATTCAAAAGGAGTCAGTCATTATTATTTTAAAGTATGTTTCTATAAGTTATTATATTATATTTATATATATATTATATTTATAATAAGTTATTATATTATCTCTACAGAAATCAAACATTCATCAGTCCAGGCAAGGCTGTCATGGCTAGCAACTGTTTTTGGAACCACAGATATTTATGTATTATGTATTGCTATCAATCACAGCAGAGGTATCACCATTTTTTGTGCTCAAAAGAAAACAGGTACACACATGTCCTTTATCATTCTCTTCTCTTTTGATGCTGCTTCTCACATAAAGGAACTGCTACTTTCATATCTTAGCAACTGGTAGTATGAAGTATTAGAAACCACTCTGGCCTGCCTAGTCAGAAATTCAAGCTGAATTTCCCAGACATCAGAAAATAAAGTACTGTAGAAGATTCTTTAAATGAGGAATTGCAGAGACAGAAATCCAAAGCCAGGTGGAGATGGAGATTGAAAAGTTTATAAAGGGATTTGGCAAAGTACTGCTGACTGCAAGAGCATACAGCGGGACACAGAGATGACAGAGACCTTCTCTAATTACATAATTATTATATGCATTCCTAAATATCCTGTTACACTAGCACCTTGGTGCTATCTTCATCCTCGAGTTTGTGCCTTCCCTGCACGGCGCTTCTGCGTGGAAAAACGCTGACAGCTACGGACATGCCCCTCTGCATGCAGACCTTGAGTGCAATCGAAAGCACCCCACGCCTCCAGAGCAGCCACCGCCCTGTGTCCCTGCATCCCCATATCCCCGCGTCCCCGTGCCCGGCCATGACGCTGGCAGAGCTGGCAATGGGGCTGCCCGCCCACAGCTCGCTCCCTGGGCAGCCCCGAGGGCCGCACACCGCTCTTGGGAGAAGCCGGGTGTTCTCTGCACAGATAGCCTTAATCAGCAACATCAGCACTCATAATCAATAACAACAGCTCAAGTAATACCCAGCTATAACAGTGCCATAAACAGAAATCAAATGCTTTCATATTAGCACAATTAAACTGTAGATAATAAAGAGTCTCTTAAGCCATCACTGTGGCATTCGAAATAGATTACTAAAACTTGAAATAGACTTTATTTGATGTGGGCTTTATCTTCCAACACACGGTGTTTTCAGATCTTTGCAGTACTTGCAAAAGCACCGCCAAACCTGCTTACTATCAACCTGAGCAGTGCTACCATAGCCACTAGTAAACCGAAGGCTTCATAGCAGCCTCCAGTACAGCAGACTGCGGGACGGGGCAAACAGGAGAACGAACAGTAGCCTTCCAGCAGAGAGTTTCAGGAGGGATAATGGGATAGCATAAGCCAATAGGAAATCATCTACGTTTTAAAACCAAATCAACAACTGGCCAACCTCCTAAAATGAACAGCTAGTCTTTTTTTCTAATGAACTAGTCATGAGGCTTTCTACTGATTTTTTTTAATGTCAAATCTCTGGGTTACACATAACCATATTATACAAGGAAATCTTTTCTACATTGATCACTTCTTTTTTCTTTTTTTTTTTTTCTAAAAGAGCAGGTTTTATTGCTCTTGAGTAGATAAGAGATGTGGTTTCACCCCTAGACAGTGAAACTAGAATATCAGCATAATCCTTCTTAATGCTTTCTTTGCTACTTTAGCTGTGTAATCGTTTCCAAAAATATGTGTGTGACTAGGGATCCAAGTGAGCTTAACAACAGCTCCAATCGATTTCAATTGTTCACATAGCTGTACGACTTAAGAATAAATCCTTTATCCTTATTTGGATTGCTAACCGAGACCCAGTAAAATCCTGTAGGATTTTATCTGTTTGTGTGAGACTGCCTCCTGAGTAAAATTAACCTGACAGTTTAAAGCTGGGATAATACAATTACCTAGAGCTAGATCTTGCCGCCCTACTTGCATCTGTGAGCACACAAAAAAACTCAGGAAGCATTGAGTAACCCACAGGAAAAAAAAATCCAACCAGTGCAATGAGGGGATACATAAATTAGCGTTTCCAAATTTACACTGCCCAAGTTGATGGGAACTTCCACAGGAGCATAACTAGGCCTCTAGGCAATTTGCATTCTTTGCCAAAATTAAAAGATGAGTAGACTGCCAGCACAATATTAATGTTAATATACCATACCCATGTAATTAAAGACAATTCTTAGACAGCAATTTTTAGAATATTACAAGGCACAGATGAAGGGGAGAAGCAATTTCAACTGACAGGTTATTGATTCACGTAATTTTAACTACACCAACATATACCAAAGTATTCAGTACTGGTGACACTACCACTATGTCATCACAGTCGACAGGTACAAATAAAACACCGGGAGCCAAAAAGTTTAGCTTTCTATTTGTCATGGAAAATGCAAACTATTATTCTCATTTAGAGTGTTTCTTGATCCCGAAATGTATGTTGTGTTGCGTTGCACACCTGACCTCCCACAAGGCTTCTTTCTGAGAAGAAAATGAGGTCTTCCCACCTGTCATGCTAGCGCATACCATTAGGCTCCCAGCGTAATATAAGGCTAGACTGAAAGTATTTTGCCAAGTCATGCCAAAATACCAGTGCTTAAACACTTTCTATAAGAAATTGCATAGATGAGGCAAAGAAAAGGTGGCTATTATCAACAAATTGCTTCAGCTATGAAAGAGATACCAAATACATTTATTGATATCAGGTTTAACTGTTTGGCTTGATTGGGGGCAAGTATTTGTTACATCCCAAAACCACTGCTCAAGGCTTTAAAAGAACCATGACCTTTGGTATAGATATTTCCATTGCTCTGAGGTGGTCTGTCTTAGTTCTTGGGAAAAGAATAAGCTCTTGCAACACTGTGCTACACTTCTCAACCTCAGCAGGCTTCCACATTGCTTTTCAGCTAAAGCAGACTAAGACCAAGGTGATTTTTCAGCTGTTTCTTCAGTTTATTCCCATGACCTTCAAAGTACTTCATCCTGTTTTCCCAAGTGATCCAGTACTGATGACTCCCTTTCAAAGGGTTTTCCAGGAGATGTTTGATAGCAGAGTTCTCTACAGTATGAAATGATATATTAGCAGCACAAAACCTCTGCAAGTGAAGAAATTTCTGCTGTATGGTGCATTTTTTTCTATCTTTACAGAAAATATCTCTTCTGACATTCCTTGCTTTTCCTACTATAAATTTAACATAGAGTTACTTACACCTATACAAACCTTCTCAAGATGTATTACATAATTTGTTTTTCAGTGGGTCTTCAGGACCAGATACCAGTTTCATGGACTGTCCACGTTGCCTCCTTTGTATTTATATTTGCGTTTATGTTCCCTGTGTGCTTTCTTTTGAAGACACTATTGTTTTTACTTCAGTGGCACTGCTATCTTGGACACCTGCAGTTCTACTGCTGGCCTATATCTCTATATTTCCTTTCTGCCTGTTTACAATAGAAGAATAATTCTGGAGATAGTGAGAGAACCTCTCAATCTGGCGTACTTTCTCCCAGTTTGCAATATAATTTGTATGATGTAAAGTCCCACTACAGTTAAGTATGTTTTTATGACCAATTTGCAAGACATTTAGGTAGATGATGTTCTGTGATGGCTGGCTATATATATCTAAATATATATCATAAAATAGGCTTCAGATGCTGCAGTTATAATAAAATTACCAACGTACAGTTCATCTCCCTTTTGTGCATCCATTTGCAGTTACTGACATATGCACTTCTGAGTATTAAGTTTAAACTTAATTATTTAATAATATATAATACAATGCTTTGATGTACGTTCTATGTACACCTGAGTTTAGGACTATAATGTAATAATAAATCAATTTTTTCAAAAAAAATGATATGGATTTAATTTCAAACAACCATGTATTTGTCAATGCAGGATAGAAATTACATTCAAGAAGACCAAAATAGCAATTTTTTTGTGTCTATCAGGAAGTTACAAGGTGAGTGACCACATGGCATGTAAAGGATTGGAGTACCAGGCCCTTTGTCTTTTTTTAAAGAAGCGTGTGTATTGTCCTAATCATTTCATTCCTTTTTTCCTGATGATTTTATAGTCCCAGATCTTATAAACAAAGCTCATTTTATATGAGAAGCAGAGCATAAAAATCTATATGGGAACTGCATATTCTTCCATTTAGTAAAAAAAAATTCAGTGTATGCTGTTCTAATGATTTGAGATGGAATTTAAGAAACTGATTAAATCCAACCTCTCTTCTTGATGTGAGAAGCTTACATTAACCACCACGGTAGAAGTAATTTAATATTTAATGGTTTTCTTCTGTTTTAGAGATGTTTTGAGAATTTCATTTTTCCTAGTGTCAGAGGAAACAGAAATAAATCCTATAAACTGGCTATAATAAACCAGCAAGAGTTTCCACTATGCCTGCAACATTTATCTGGGACAGTTACTTTCCTTACTGGCAGAAGTTTTACGATTCATGTCATTTATTACACCAGAGTTTTACTGTGTAGTGGTATTGCACACTGCAGAAAAGGCCACAATATGCATGTGGAGGGAAGAAATCCGCCTGGGCATTCCCTGACGGTGCCCTTAACTCACAGCACCCTAGCAAAGAGCAGGTTTTTCACTGCCCTGAGGGAAGTTAGGCAGCCTGCTTCCCCACCCAGCAGCCACCCAGGCACCCAGAGGATGCACAAATGTATCCAGTGTTCCCGCAACACTCCCACCTACGTCTAGTCTGCCCCTGCTCCCACCGGAACCCCTGAAAAGGAAGGTTTATTTAAGGCAGCACAAACCCTGGGAAGGAACATGAACTTTGGGGGAAAAAAAAATAAATAAAAAAATCAGTGCTGTATTTAACTTTGCTTTCTTTTGTGTTTGATTCATACAACGCTTCTGGCCAGGAGCCAGCGAAAAGTCAGTGTTGACAGAGGAGAATGGTTTGTGGTCCACCACAGCATGTTCCCTCTTCCCCATTTGAAATTTGACCTTCTGCCTCCTAGGGCAGGCACTGAACCAGCCCGCGGCCAAATTGGGACACAAAGCTTCCAGCCTGGAAGGAATGTTATCCCATAAAGCAGGTGGTTAGAAAACCTGCTTGTGCCCTTATTTCTGCATCTACATTCACTCTTTTTGCACATCAGTCAGATCGCACTCCGCAGAAGAGATAAGCCATGGATCTCAGTAGGACTTTGGCATAAAAATGAAGGTACCATTATGCAAGCTCTTTTTAACATTTCCTTTCCACCTAGTAGATTTTATGTTGCCATCTTGTCAGAACATGGCTTGGCTGACTGCAATGTGCTGTACAACTGAGGAACGAGGGCTATCTGTTCTTAGACAATACAAACTAATCCAGAACATAGGAACCCATCTCCTCGCCCGATAGTGAACACCAAGAATCCTCTCCTTTGGGTCTCACCTCATGAGACTGATGATATCCTTGGCCAAGTCTTCTCTGCTGCCTAGAAGCAGTAGCTGAGGAATGAGACTCCACGGAGCAGAGCCCTACAGTCCAGCAAATGTGGCATTGCCATTGCTAGTAAGAGCTCACAACCTTTGTATTGGGTCTGCAAAGCCTTGGAGCTAGGACATGTCAGGATGGCTTTATTTGGATTGTCTTGGCCTGCCTGAAGCTTTGTTTTAGCTAGCTGAGCAGTAACAGCAACTATTTACTTGCCAGGTGAATATTATTTCATTTATTTAAGATTTAGCTTAGCTTTGTAGGTTTGTGTATTATAGTGCCTATTGTTATAATACTTTAGAGATTTCTGTATATTATAGATAGTAGAGGAGAAGTAGTTATTTTGTGTAGAGGCAGCTATGACCTAGACTAAAACTAGTGTAGAGGATTATACAAGTAACAGATTTTAGCAGAGGCTTTGTAAGTGTGGAGACAGGATGAAACCAGAGGCTCCTAGGCTATCAACAGATCACTAACGATCAATTACTGGTCATTAAGCCCTTAGGAGGCCAGTAAAACTGGCTCTAGAGATAACAAAGGGAACAAAGAACAAATATTCAACACATGTAATTAAAACACACTATATATAGTATATTCAGATATAAAGTGGAATTGTGGACCAATGAAGAAAGAGGAACGTGTAGTACGTGCTAAGAAACATATAAAAATAGCCCCAAGCAGATCCTGGAGTAAGGTGTAAGAAATCCTCAGCAACACTATATTTCTTCCAGTGAAGAACTCGGGACATTAACAGCTCACCATAACCCTCTCCCCTGCTTCTTGAGGACCAACGGAAGGGTAAGCATAACACCGAAGAAAGGGGTAGACACAAGCAAATTGGTGTGTAGAAGTTTCAATTGCATCATGACTGGGAGTAAGCTATAATAACTGGAAAATTTGGAGTGTTGGTTTTCTCAAAATGGGACTAATAATAACTCTTTGATTAGACTGCTAATACCTTAATTAATTCTTGGATTGATATGTAAGGTTTAGGGTTTTAGTCCACACAAATTGCATGGTGTGTTTTGTTTGATGTGTTTTGTACCCATGAAGCTTAGTTCTAATTGTGGATGGAACACAAAAACACATTAAGAAAGTTGTTGTTCCCAGGAGCATATGGTCTACACGATGACAAAAAAATACCAAGTGCATGAGACAGAAGTTGAAGTATGAGTTAGTACTAAACCAAGGATATTATCTACAGGAGACAGAGATTTCAGAGAGACAGTTCAGTTGTGCCTATTGCTTGGAAAAATAAATAAAGCGTCCTTGGTTTGGAGAAGATGAACACTTTTTATTCTGACAGCTCTGTTTTCCCATTAGTAGCTTCCCATGGCATTGCCATCACATTGTTGACAGAAATGTGGTTTGTAAGTATTAATTTCTAGAAGGGGTGGCTCTGTCCCTTAGGCCATAATTTTTGTCACAATAGAAGCAGCTTTTCACATTGCTAAAATTAGTCTTTCAGTTGACTTTGCTAGCAGAAATATGACAAATGCTTCTGAAAATTCTTATTAAGCAAATTTCATGGAGATATTTATTGTAACTTCCTGACATTCTTAAAAAAAATGAAAACACAAAGCACTCCTCTGAGGTATATGCACACATTTCACAAAAATAACAGGATGTAGATAAGAATGGTCAAGATAGCAATGGCTTTGCTGTAACACATGCTGGTGTTTCTAGTTCCATTGCTACTATCTCATACAGTCTACCTGAACCTTCTGACTGTGTGCTTTTTGATTTTTCTAAACAACAAAGTGGTCTGGGGTGTTGGAGGACTGAAGACCAAATAGAAATTAGTAGAAATTGTCCTCTTTTCCGTATACAGTCTCTTGGGACTCCTGTCAGCTTATATTCAGAGCACACCTGCCTGTGAAGTACTACTTGCGAAACCTGAAAGTCTGCATCTTTACTTTTTCTGGGACACCTCTCATTCCCTCTTCACTGAGTTAGCTGTAAACACTATCTTCACAAAAAATAATCTTAACGTGGCTGGGATACTGTCTGAGAAGGAAACCAGAGAAAAACTCACTGCTAGTAATAAGAATACTTTTTAAAAAGTTGAAAGAACAAACAGAGAAGATGGAAGAAAAAGAAGATAAGCAGCGAGAGCATGGTCAGCACTGTGAGGTCAGTAAGAGGAAAGCGTGAAGGGAAGAGACTTTGAGGACAGAACATTTGTTGTTCTGCCAAGATCAAAAGCAAGACCTTTTGGAAGAATTCTGTCATTTAATAACAGCTCACAATCCCTTCTGAAGAACTCGGACTCACCCTTTCCAGTGGGTTAGGTGCTATAACTCTCTCACTACAAAAAACAGAAGGTAAGTCACAGGGCTTCACATTCTCCATCCAGATGAAGACAGCTGATCAGCAGCCTTTCAGCCAGCCAAGGTCCTCTTTGAGAGAGGAGAGAGATGGTGGGATACTTACCTGTATCTGCTCACACTTGGATCAACCCCAACTTTGCAGTTGCGCTCCAGGTGACAGCAGCAGGGCTGGCTAAAGCTGCTGTGTACACAGCCACTCTTCTTATACCGTTGGCAAGTGCAACCTGGTTTCCTTAAAGAACTGATTTATGACCTTCTTTTCATCAGTCTGAGCCACACTGCTCAAGTCCTGCTAAGTAAATGAGAGTAGTTGTCCAGACAACAGTGTCACCCAGTGAAACCAGCACCTTACATTGTTCAAATGATTTCCTCTTGTGTCTTCTGCTTGGTGGCCAAGCAGGGCAATGATAGCCATTGATATCATAAGCAATCAAAAGCCCTGAATAAAACTACTGAGCAGTCTCAGAGACCTGATAACACTACAGACGTTCAAGTCCTCTCTGTCATTGCCAGGCTGGCACCAGAAGTCATTTACTCACTTAAGTAGCCTATTCGTCTTCATGTCCCTTTCTTATTGCTCTCTGTCATAATGCAGTACAAATCCTTTTTCTCTGATTAATTGTAGTATCATAAATGTAACACTGGACAAGAAGTTCCAGGCTTTTTAAGGTAGCAGAGCTACAGAGATTTCAAAATAATTTCTCCTAGGCTAAATGTTAACTTTCATTTCTGTCCATGTCTGCTGGTTATTGCTCATATGATAATGAAGTTCCTGTTTTCAAAAGGAAAACAAAAAAGGAGGGAAACAAAAATATATTCTATATGTCTAACTAGCCTAGAAGAAAAACAACGCTTTTCAGGCTCGTCCTGTGCTGGATGATACTGAGAAATATCTATTAAGAAGTCTGTGTCTGGAAAATTATTTTTACAAGTTGTCAGGAAGGATTAAAGCAGGACACAAATACCATGCACATGCAGTCAGAGCTAGCTTGACAGGGTACTTGGGCCCTGCAGAGCTCAGAGGAAGAGATTTAAACTAATGTGTTAGTATTCATTGGAATAAATGAAAAGTGTGGACATGAAGAGATAGTATGGCTCAGCTGATATGTAGTAAATCCTTCAGCTGCTGTGGCTTGGTATTATGTTTGAGTATTTTGGCAGTAGGGGTGATTTTGTCAGCAATTAAACTCAGCAAAAAGTCTGGCTGTGCCAGCGGTGTGATTACCTGGCTGCTGGAGTGAGGTGCTGAAAATGCATTTGAGGCTTTTGTATTCTTTCCGAGTCCAGCAAATGGACTGGTTGATCTCTCTACATTTTCTATGCTGTTACTGCTGGGGTTAATATTTCTCCTTGCAGCTCATTTTTAAATTAGCTAGCCAATAGCCGTAAAAACACTAGACAAATAGGATACAATAGTCTGGTAAGGTTATGGGCAGAAGAAGTTCAAAAGATGATTTTCTCTCTTACAAGCGACTCTGAATTTCAGAATATGGTTGCATCCCAAATGTAGGAAAAACACAAAATATTTTTTTCAAAAGTGAAGTTTAAAAAATAATTTCAGTTGAAAGATCTATAACATTTTGCAGGTATGTAAATATCCAGAAGAGATATTCAGCTTTCCAGAATACATCAAACACCTCTTGTTAACCTCTCCTAAATATGACAGTTCGGCTTCATGGAATGGAAGCAAGTCCAGCTAGAAGTATTAAGCAAGGGAAAAATCATCATTGCTGACTTTTTGTTGTTCATAAATAAACTTTTAAGAGAAAGCACTAGATGTACTGGAATGATTTATAGGACACACATGGCTTGTAGACCATGAGGATCTATTCCAAGTAATCTAGGCAGATTTCAGCTCAGAGGCATTACGGTCTGTAAATAAGTATTTCCTAAATTAGTCTTTATTCTCCTAGCACTATTTTGAAACTGTATGGGATATGAACACACAATCTAAAATATGGCACCGATTCCTGTGAAGTTCAGAATACGGTGTCCTTTATTGTTGAGCACACGCTACAGAAATAAAGCACTCACAGTATGACACCATCACATTTGTGCAATGTTCATACCTCCCCACACCCCATGGAAAAATACACCCTTCCCATTCCAGAAAGGATCCATCAGGAGATCACAATCTACACTTTGCTTTGGGCCATTGACTGAAATGTTTGAATGTGTTTTGAGATCTCTTTGTTTTCACTGTACCAGGATATTCTTCCCAGAATAATTCAGTTGCAAGTATTTTGTTTTCCATCTCACATGAAATCACAATATAGTTTATATGTGAAATGCTAGGGTGTTAAAATCCTACGTATTGCTCCACATCAGACAATAACTGTATCTAAGATGCTAGAGGATGTTCTGGCCTTCTGGTAGGCACTGTCATCAGCAGAGTATGTTCCCAGAAATTAAGTGAGCAATAGTGTCACATGTTTGTTGCAATTTAAGGAAAGACTAATTAGAAACGGAACAACAAGTTTGAATACAGCAGGAACTCAGAGTAGCCCTCAGAAATGCACACACAGGAGCTATCTCTGGTCACAGGGTAGCTTGATTGGCTGAAACAGCAAGGAAGGCTGATACCAAATGGTATTATCATCTCAGAAATGGAAGTGTCACTCTCTGAAGAGATGACAAACGCCACCTGAAACCAAAATACCTTTATTTAGCATACAAAGCTATTTTAGCTGCACGTGTCTTCAATGCCTTTAATCATCACTTAAAAGCCAAAATGGCAGGTAGCCAAAAAATAGAAAATAACACTAAAAATGGAACAGCTCGTACAGCTGCATTTTCCCATCTCCCACTGGCACTATTATAAGTAAGAGGTCCCTTTAGGATTGTCTTTACTGATGTTCTTATGTGCATTGAAGACTAATGAGACACAATGAAAACCTGAGACATCTCACATATACGTATGTGAATGTAGTTTCATTGCAGATATTAACTTTGTAGGCAGCAATCCAAGCGAGCTTTGGCCAAGCTAGGAACAGCAAATGGAAAAATGCTGCAGTCGTTACCAACTTCCAGCCCTCCCATGTGTCAGTCTCAGTTCTGACAAGAAACATGATTCCCCTTCTTCTCACTCTCCTCACTTCTCGAACACTTTCGCAGCAGATGATCGAAAAGAAACATGTTTTGGTTATGTGGACAAGTTGGATGAGGTTAGTGATTTATATAGGAAGAAGGAAGCTAGAAATGGCTGTCTCCTCCAAAACCTCACCTGTTCCCTAGCTTTGAACATCTGATTACACCACAGCTCATCTCTGCATGTATGGTTTTGGCTTGTGTTTTCACTTGCTGAGCACCTTATGAAATGCTGTTTATCTTGGTCTGCAACTTCAAGCAACCTGTGCTGCTCACCTGCTCGCGTGCCTACAGTTTCCCTCACAGTCTTACAGAAAAATCCCTGTGCAAGAAAGAAAACTAAAGCTGTCAAAAGTTCTAGAGCTTATGGTCAGCCATGGTCTGGACATTCCCACTCTGTAGGAATTGATAGCAAACATTCACTGTCAGCAGCTTCAGCCTGAGCACAGGAAGAAAGAGAACCATCACATGAAAGTGTCAAGCAAAGTACAAGAAAGTTTGTTGACCTTATTTGAAAGGGAAATATGATCTAATTTGCCTCCTAAACACCTTTTTTTAAAAAAACAAATTTCATCATTTCATAGAACAGCTTCGGGGCAAAGAAGCATGAAGTTACTTTGAATTGTTTCCAGCCAGTGATCATGTCATTGTACAGAAACCCCACAGTGAAGCGTACAAGAATCATATGTTTATTGCTTCTGGGAAAGCTGATGTCAAGCCAGCTACCCCTAACCACTAAGAATCTAACTCTTCACTCCCAACAAAATATGCTTTGTGCAGAAATGCCATGGCAGGGAGCAGAATACACAGGACAAAGCTTATTTTTAGAACGTGCTACTGCGTGCCCTGTTTTCAGGTAGAAATCCATCCTACTCTGGCATCACTGACATCTGGGTAACTAGTGTGCTTGATGGTGTTTTGTGATTTCTAGTGTCTAAATCCTGAAAGATGTGTTGACTTCCATTCTGAATACCTTTGCAATTTTGGATGTCAGAATAAGCACCCAGCATGAGATCTGGTCTATTATGTCCTACGATCTGTGAAGGCTGCATATAACAAAGAAGGGTTTTACAATGCTATAGCCAGAACTTTTGTTTCAGATGCTAAAACTTTAAGGCACAATCCCAAGACTATACCTTCCCTGCCAGGCAAAACATAAAAACACGTATATTTCAAACAGTGATATAACAGAGAGCTGCAAATGTTTATCACCAGCCTTGAGACTGCATTTATCAGTAAGTTTCCAGCAGCCTTTCAGGTGCCCTGCGGTGTCCCCGTGGGCATGCTGGCTCCCTGAGGGCACCAGGACTGCTTCTCCCAGGGGCAGCGATCCTAGCTGTGTGTCCTGGGACTCCGTGGTCTCAGTGTGTGTTTGCTGTCTGATGGAGATTTTGCAGCACAAAGTGACAGGCTCTGTGCCTCTTCTGTTTCCCTTCTGGGATTTTTTTTAGAAGGTTGTCATCTCTTCTTCCACAATATCTCTGAGCCTGGGGAAACAACCTCCTACAAACAACATGCAGCTTTGTAACACCATTGCTCTTTTTTTTTTTTTTCCTAAAAAAAGGAGCACAAGCAAGTGATGACAGGAGGCAACAAATGGGAAAAAAAAAAGTAAGGATGAAGTGTGAGAGTTGAGAGCTCAAAAATATATCACAAGGACCCCAGTGAGGGACACAGAGCAGAGAACACCACCACCAGCAGGCTGCTGGGAGCTGTTGGGTTTGTTGGCTATCTAGGAGTGGTAGGCAAGCCCCATGGTCACAGAGTCCCCTCTTTTGCCCTCCACCTTTCTGGTGGCAGAGATGGACAGAGTGGCCAGAGCCAGGAGAATGTCAGCAAGCAGGTCTTGTGGTTTACTGGACTTTTGGATGGGCGAGGCAAAAAAGGAGAGGTGAGAGGAGGAGTGGAGGAGCCAGAAGCTGTGAGAAGTACTGGGGAAGCCAGAGGAGGGACTGCAGGGAGTTGCCACCTGCACGTGGAGATGGAGGCTGTGCAGGAGGGGTGGCCAGGAGCTCTTGACTCGTGGTGGCTGCAGGAGTCCTGGTTTTTCCCACCCCAGGTCTGGAGGAAGTCCTGAGAGAAGACCAGCAGCCCAGAGAAGTGTCCCGAAAGCAGATTACTGCAGGCGACAGTAGAATGTTGCAGTCACAGCAAAGCCATTGGTGGTGACGGAGGAAAGAGCACGTCCACATCAGACTGCCTGCTCTGGGATGAGTGCCTGCAGGGCCTGGAGGAGGGAGGTTTGGACCAGCTGTGTGTGCAGACCCATGGCTCTGCCCTTCCTCCTCCGGGGCCAGGAGGACCTGGACACCAACCCTGGACCTGCGCAACCCATCCAGAAGCAGCCAGCCCCCTGCTCCCCTGCTGAGCCCAGCCAGGGTCATGACAGGGTGCAGGCTGCTGCTGCAGGACCATGGCAGGGACAGGACTGACAGGCTGATTACGGCACGGATGGAGCAGCCCTGCCTGCCCCTGCAATGGCTCTGACACCCTGGCCCAGGGCTCATTCCACGCTGGGGCCGGTTTTCCTGCCTCAACATTGCACAGCCCATGAAGCACCAGCAGCTCCTAGGGCCCCAGAGGACATCTACGCAGGTGCAATTCACCTGTCTCTGTATTTCTGCACGGTCTTTTCCATTGCTTTATTGGACCGAGCAAGAGGGACTGGACAGAGCCTCTATAAAAGCATAATTCCCTACTTAGGCTTGTGTTTGCTAAACAGCTGCCTGTTGTCAGCTATGCTAGGTCAACAAAAATAAATTTGACACTCACTACGGTCTTCTGGAGTCCTCTTGTCAGGGGCAAATAGTAATAGATAGTAAGACTATCCCAGGAAAAAAAGAATAATGGTTTGTAACATAAAGACACAGAAAGCGCAGATAAGCCCATCCTCTCACAATTCAAGTTTTTTCCTGTTTTTCTGTAAACTCTTTCACTAGATACAGCCTTCATCATGACCATACTACATAGGATACACCTTATTCTCTTTCTGAACACAACTGTTCAGCTGAGACTCATGTACAAGATGTCTCTTGCCTTCTCCTTACACATCTGAATCCTAAAATTATCTGCACGTATGCTCTGGAAGGTCTTTCCCAGTAGTACTGTCAAGTTGACCACTCTCATGATTTCAGCTAAATTTAATCTTGCATTCCTGAATGAGAATTGTTTTCCGAAGCATCTCAGCCTCAGTAACTATTGTTGCAATAAAAGTGATGTACAAATATCTCTCTGGATTTGGTTGCATTGTCAAATGCTTTGGAACTCCTTCAATTTCAAGGTTATATTGAAGCTGCAAGTCACACTCCATATCTAAAAAATAATGAAAAATAACCATTGTCCAGGCTCTGTTTGGTAATTCCTTATGATTTATAATAAAATCAGTAAATAAAAATGTATGGTTTTGTTTATTTCCATGACTAAGATTGAATCTTCTTTTTTTTTCCTCTGAGTATAGCTAAGTTTTGTTTACTCATGAACTACTGTGATTATTTGTTTTTTCCACACTGTTTAAAAGGACTACATCAACATATGCCCCAAAATCTTCCACAAATTATTTACTCCTAGATCTGAAATGTCTAATTAATTCCTTCTATTTCTCAATTTTTTCAATAATTACATATAAGGTCATCATGACAGCAGTGTCAAGAAGCTACACTAGGTACATATTTCTCTTTACAATTCAGCACCCAGATATTGTTGGAGAACACAAATTGCTGAATATTTTCTGGTGATTTACTTGGGGTTTGTGCTCACTTTTCTTAAAGTATGTTATTATTTGTGTTACATGGCATTTACAGTGTTGTTTGGCCAGCTTCAGCCCAGAAGCAGTTTCTTTCCACGGCTGCTCCAAGCCAGTGTTTTTCATCAGATCTAAATGTCATCTGTATAAATCTTCCTAACCTGAAAGGCATGAAAAATTTATCACATTTTTCCTCAGGTGCCAAACACAGCCTAAATAGACATCTGAGAAAACAGTGCAGCTCACAAAGGTTTCATGGAAGTTCAAAAAATCTGCTCTTTTCTTTTTCCTAATGTGAACACCTGCCAGGAGCCTTGTGATGTACTAAGGACAGAAATGTGTTTGTCACTGTCCATATTTCCCCTCGGTAGAATAACAGACCTGTTTTGTTCCTTCAGGTCTATCTATAGACAAACAAGGAGTTTCATTCATCTTTTCTATAACTACAAGAACTACTCTGCCAGTTCCTCCAGTCATCCCAGAGCAATGAGTGTATCCAGCTCCTCCTTAAAGCACAGCCTTATGATATGAAGGGCTCACACAGGCATGAGAATTGTGGGACAATTCAACACGTTCCTGCAGTTTTTAGTATTCTTGAAGTATTGATCCACTGGGAAATGGCTTCAAATTATTTCTCAGCTTTTTTGCTCATGTTCTTAGAACAGGATGCAAATGCTTAGATCACCTTGGTGCTCTGAAAGGCATAGCACTTGCCCCCTTTTCCTGTCTATTATGAATTTGTACATTTATTTCTCACGTATCTTCTTAAGGATTAGCCTTGTGATTTTAAGCTCTGTGAGTCAACTCTCTTCCTTTCCACTCCCGGTAGGTTTTAATGTAAGTGTAATAACACTATTTTTGGCAGCATATTAGTTGATGGGACAGCTGAAAATGAGTATCATACTGTTTAACCCCAGACATGTCCACCACGTTTGTGCCTTTTGCTCCTGTAAGGCGTCCTGAGCCCGGTCATTCGCTTTGCCCATGCATGTGTACCTTGCTGAATTGTCCAAGCTCTTCCAAAGTTGTATCACCTTTTTCAGTTCCTGGATCTTTTCCAGTGGTTCGGGCTTCGCACTGGCTGGTGCTCTTTGTCACAGTGCACAAGTGGCATGGGCTGTTCCAGTCCTAAATCTCAAACATGATTGATGTCTTCTCTAGAACTCAAGCTCTCAAAAATAGTTTCTTCAGCCCTAGCACAGTCACAGAATGTTCTGATCGAAACTTCTTCTTGTCCTTTTTTTTTTTTTTTAGGGAATACCTCTGTGGCTTATGTTCTTTACGCCTGTTCCCTCTTAGCGTGTTTTCCTAGTTTCCAGTAAGTCTCCCAAAGGCAAGATGAAGTACAAAATATTTTTCTTTTACTTTCTTCCTCATTATTGGCAGACATTGCTTGCAAATCTAGAGTGCAACTTTATTTAAATCGCATTCAATTCATTTTCCAAACTTCTTACAAAATCTCAGTGCTAGTGGGACTCTCTTAGCCCCTTTCTCCTATCTGGACTATGATCCAGTCCAGTGATGTCTTGATGCTCGAGGCATCTGTTTTGAACTATGTCCCATTCCAGACAGATGTGTGACAGCAAGGGCTTTGCATCCTCCCAGAGGCTTATCCCTTAAACATTCATTTCTCAATATGTATCCATCGCAGGCTCTGTCTCCACAGGATCACTGTAGCTGCCAAGAATATCTACAGAATCTCAGAGATCAGATAGTTTCATCCATCCCCATGCCAAATTCCTTTCTTCTCGATGTGACATTCTTACTGTCCCTACCCACAGCTGGAATGGCACAGCACAGCCGTGACACTAAAAAAGCAGCTCTCCTTCCAGGCAAATAGTTGCTGTTGTGCTTCTACAACATTCTTGGCTTCTGCAATTTGCAGGTTAGTCTTCCAAGAGTGGGGGAATGCAGCCAAGCCGTAGCTCTGGCCGATAGCCAAGGGGCAAGTCAGTGCCAGCATGACAAAAGCAACCACAGCTTCACCTCAGCTGTAAATACAAGAGATGGGACTTTCCCTGAGACTTTGACGGGAAGTTCTTTCACCCCACACAGACCGACAAGGCTTGCAACATCCTCTCATCTCACCCTCCCCTGTGCACTCACCCTGGCTTCCACCAGATAAATGCCAGCGAGGCTGTCGGGGTTTCTGTGCTCTGCTCTGGGCAGTAGGACCTTTCTGCAGCTCCCGAGGTCTCACTTGCTCCATCGCAACCAGCATCTCGCCGGCTGGGAAAGCACCGGCTTGCCTAGGGGGACCGCAGAAGGTTGAGGTGAAGGTGAGTTTTACACAGATGAGCCACAGGTTTCTCTCACTTCTGGAGGTGGGAACGGGGAATAGAATGGCTAAACTGCCGAGCTGAGGAGTTTAGGTGGGCTTGAACTTACATTTTTAAGTCTTCTGATAAAATTTTACTCCAGGCTTTCTCACTACTAGACAAAAGAAATACAAAGCCAGGACATGTCTCCTGGTTTTGTATTGACATTATACAATGTATTAGTCACAAAGAGCTGATGTAAGAAAGCACTGTGACATAGGGAAGGATTTGTGTGGGTTAGGACAAACTAGAACTTTGGATTAGTCAGTTGGTATTCAGAGAGTTTACATAGCAGATTACAAGTTTATTTAATCTTCCAAAGGTGTTTGCTATAGTTAAAGAAGTACAGAAAATTTCTGCAAATAAGGATTGGTCAATGGGTTTTAAATGATGAAGCTAGAAAGTGAATTTTCTTTCCTAAGCCAGAGCCAAAATTCTGGTTTGAATTCCAGTAGCAGGTGCAGGTATTTCAAGGGTGTTTGACTTACCCCAAATTGTAAGTTATCACTAATAACAGTTGAAACTAATGATTATTTTTACTTCTGGATTCATATGTGGATTTCATGTTTTCTCTTCCTGTTCAAGCAGCATACCAATTTTAATCCTGTTAAATATTTTATAAGCAAGGGGTTTCAATGCTGCAGAAAGAAATGGATTTTTCTTAAATACTGTCTCATACCAGCTCCACATTATTAATTCAGAGAATATTTGCAGCTGTCAGAACTGTTCTTCAGCTTTGATATAGGAAAATTTCATATCCCCACTAAATCTGCAAACACAAACTGTCACTCAGACTATAGGCCCATTTTTTCAAGACAGTTGAGACTTTACAAAATGATCCAATTAGTGGAATATGTAAATTCTTTTTTAGATGTGACCTTCCAGAAGCTCCTAGATTTGTTAATAGTAATGATTTAGACTAGCATAAAGTAGTACTGTAACAAAACACCAAAATGATCCAGTAGTCATTGAGAAATCAAGCATCCCTGTACTTTCTTCCTGCATATTGGAATTTTCTTATACAAACTTGTTAAGCACTTTTGTTATTTGTACAATTTTAGGCAGAAGGCACATTTTAAAATTACTTCTCTAAGTTACAGGCAGAAAAGATAACCAGATAAGGGGTCTGCTTTGTGTTGACAAATTATTAACAAAGTGTGTTGCTGACATTAGTGTTTAATTTCAGAGCAGGATCTTACTTGGCAACTGCATTTGCTGCCCTCAGCTGCATATCATGCCGTGTTTCACATCTCAGAGCAGCCTGGGGACATAGAGTCTTGTCCGATTTGAGGTGCAACAAAACAATTCCACCCCTAATCGCAATTAAGCACACAGGACCAAACAGAGCTAGTCCAAAGCAAAAACCCAGCAATGTGCTTAGTGTGGGCATTACACGTTCAAAAATCACTTTTTCCTCCCTATGACTCCAGTCCCTCAAAAATACAGACAGTAACTGAGGCTTTCAGAGAGAGTAGTTAAAATCTACATATTTCAAAGTCTTTTTTTATTAAAACCTGTTTATTTGGTAACATTACTACCTGAGCCAACCATTTCTCCCATTCTGCTCTTAGTTACAGTGCTAGCAGAGTGGAATTGCAACATTTTAAATATTGTATTTTCTGTGGGACGTTTTATAGATGTTGGCATTTTTACTTCATTTTTATTCTATTTAGATTTTAATGTATATTGTCTGTGGTTTTTGAAAGCTATTTTTTGTGAAGAAAAGGTATGGACAGGTATTTGAATATCACCTTTACAGATGCTTATAGCAGCTCAAATGGGGTGGGTTTTTTTGTCCCCACATGCCATAAAACAAAAAAAAAATGGGGTGTTTTCTCCTCTTTTGACATCACTGTTTAGACCCACATATTCTCTTTATTTTTCAAAATTTCTCCAACACGTATTCCCCTTAGTGGGAGCATGGCCAATAAAACAGTAAATCCACTTACTTGATGTCGTAGATGGGGCTGTGAGAAATAGGTGCACTCTCAAATGTCCTTGTGGAGCTTTTTCTGGTCTGCCACCAACAGCTCTCCCATATATCTGCTGCCACGGTTTGGGCAGGGTGCTCCGGCGGGCTGCAGCGGGCAATGAGTGGCAGCTGGGGTAAGCGCTGGTTGTGCCGGTGCTTCTTGGAAACAGAGGAAGAGCGCGAACAGCTGCCAGAAAAAGCATTAATTAGGGAACTGACAAAGCTGCCTCCTGAGCTCGTAGTGACTACTGAGTACAGCCCTGGAGACATAATTACAAAGGTGGCTCCAAGCTTTTTTTTTTTACTTTACACTCAGCTGTTGAGACGACCCTCTCCTGGTCAGACTACCGGAGGAATGCTCTAACTTTGGTGGTGGTGATGTGCTGGAGGCACAGGCTCAGGCTGCCTGACTGAGGACCGCTCTTCCCATGCTCAGTTGAGCTCTGTGTGTCACACTGGCACAGTACTGCAGAGCACCCTGGTTCAGCGACAAGGCTAGGTCTAAATCTCCACTGGGATTTGCAGTTCCCATGGCTTGCTTTGGAAAACATATGGTTAAGATTAAATCAGGAGTGAGGACAGGTTTTCAGCTCTGGTTGATTTCCCACCATGTACTTCTCCCAGGTGGAGCAGCCTCACCAGGACAAATCTGAACGTGCAGAAAAAAACATTTCCATAAACAGCACGATATCCTATAAAAATTGGAATATTTATAAATCTTATTTGAATTCTACAACCTGAATCACACCAGAGCTTCATATACCTTGGCACTTCAAAGGTGTTTAATTATAATAATCTGCTACAAACTGCTTGATCAACGGTGGAAGTGGCTCAGCCATCCACCTCAGACAAGTTACAACACCTGAGGACTGGGATCAAAGTGGTTTTACTGCTGCCTGTCACCAATCCATTAGTGATACCAACTCTGTAAGCAAGTTTCTTCAGGCCTGTAGATAAACAAGTCTTAAGTGCTAAGAAATATAGTGGAGAGGTTGCTTGCCAAAGAGCAAAACACTTTCTGGCATCATTAGAGCACAGGAATGTTTGACAAAGGACTTCTCTGGGGTGGTCCCATGCAACAAGGACTGTGACAGCAGGAAATACGTAAAAAGACATGAGTACGCACAACAAGTGGGTAATTATGCAATAATTGTAATAGCATAAAATGGTAATGCAATAACGACAATGGGTTTATTCAGAAAACCCAGTTCCTCATTTCGTATTGCATTTCCTTGCTAGAGCTGCTAGAGAGGGTTGCCCTGCAGGAGGGGATTATTTTGACCAATTAGGCAATTACAAAAGCAGCATGACACTTTGTTTCGTACCTCCTGGCACACATTCAGCTCACTTTCTACCCAAATTATACAGAGCAGACCTCAGTGACTTCCAGGACTAAGCAGCACTGCCAGTGTTAGCATCAGGTCTTTTTTGCAGATCTCAGAAGTGACTGCACACATATTTAGGGAAAATACCTGTCCTGAGAAGCACCCAGCAGATCTAGAATCTTTTGCTTATAAAATTAGTGGAAGACCTACACGAGCAAAGAAGAAGGTCAATACTTCCCTATGTCAACATAAAAGACTTTTTTTCTTAAAAAGCTGGATTGGAAATTGAATGCAAACCTCTGGATGACCAACCTAGAGCACTACGAAAAGTGGTAGCTGGGGCTTTTAAGAGAAATGAACTGTAACATTTGTTATTTCGGTGGTATACACTGAGGAAAGTATTTACTTAAGGAATTATTTCTTTAAATATGTCATTGTAAAAAACAAGGTTGAAGGATTTTGAGCCAAATTGCCAGCATAAAAATAAGTTACTTCCTCCAGCCAGGTCTTTGTTTTTTCTCGTTACTTGTTTGCAAAGTGCAGGACTCTTTGTGCCCGTAGTTGACTTCTTTGCTCTCTCATCTTTCCTCTTCAGCTAAGTTTAGTAAGAACACGTAAACCTTTCCTTTGTCTCTGCTCCATACCATGTCCCAAATATCCACCTTTTCCTTCACTCCAGTTGCACAGATAGGGCTTGGTGTGCTCCTTTCTTGCATATTGCGTGGTCTTGATGTGCAGAACCAAGAGCGTAACTGCTGCCTTGACCCCGCGTATTTCACAGAGATAGGGATACCCAGTGACCTTGACTTAGACCCAAGAGCAAGTAGGAGACAGAAACCAGGATGACTTCTCTCTGAAGGTAGCAGGCTCCCTGTAACAGGGCTCAGGCAGCAGAGATCTGTAAGAGACCCTGTGTAAGGTTTCCTGCGCCCCTGTGCAGCGGACCGTGGCACTGGATAACGCTGGCTGCCCTGCGCTGCACTGCAAGCAATTCCCTGGCAATGCTGTGCCCCAAGAGCAGCAGCTCATGAGCAGTACCACGGCAGAGAGGGTTTGTTTGTGCCAACGCTGGGGCTAGGAGCCGAGATAACGACCCACTGCTTTGCACACGGGTCCCCACTTGCCAGGTCAGGGAATTAACAGCAGCCGCTCGGGCATCTGCAAAACCTCAGCTGAACTCAAAGGGAGCTTTGGTCAAAAAAATAACAAACAAGATCTTTCCATTTCTCAGTATAGGATGATGCCCCCAAAATGCTGCAAATTTTCGATGAATCTCACCTCTGGGGTTTTTTTTTTTATTGTAAAAGCATGTTTTTAAATTCAGGCTTCTCAGCAGTTACTTTTCAAAGCCTGTAGCTTAATGTAGTTGAAATCATTGACTAAGTAAGAAAGGGAATTTCTTCCATCTTGAGAAAGAACTAGGTTTTAAAAGATTGCCTGATAAGAATTTTTCCTTGCTGAAAAATGCAACAGCATTTAAAACTTTCTCTTTTTTTTTTTTTTGTGAGGAACATAATTTCTTTATTTCTGAAATTATCAGTGTTCATTTTGTCCTGAAGGCAAGCATCTCGCTGCAGATGCTACTTGACTCCTTTCAAGTAGGAGAGGAAAACGGTCAAGTCCATGCAAATGAAAGGAGGGAAACTAATAGGAGCAAGTAAATACATTTAATTTACTTTGTGTTCAGTGAATACGGGAACTGATAAAGTTATACAATGTTAAATCACATGTCTTTAAACAGTTTTATATAACAGCATTTTAGTGTATAGGCTTGTGTAAGCAGGAACACAGACTAATGAACTTTCTGTAAAATCTACTTGACCCTGTTCCAAACATGTTGCAAATCCACATATATTTGTTTTGGCAAGAAAACTTCATACTCATGCTCCTTTTTTCCTAAATCTTTCATCATACTCTCCCTCCCACTCCTCAGATTTGTAAGAGCGTAAGACAGCCAAGAACACCGTCACTGTGCCACAGCAGCCACCTCGCCTTTGATTTTGTCACAGGAGTTATGAAGCAGCTGGGCTTCATTTTCTTCCTGCTTGTGCCAACCTGGTCCAAAAGCAGCTTAACTGAAAATCAACCGTTCCATTAGTGTAAGTGGGAAGAGAATCAGGCTTATCGCACACTCCTAAAGCTCATAATAAATGTGTGGCTTGAACTCTCACATTTTTAGTGCTCTGAAGGTCTGGGTTGGTTTAGTTGCCGAAGCAACACCAGCTATTTCCCATCGCAATGTATCCCAGCCATGGGCTGTCAGTAAAAGCGTCCCAAGTAACATCCCCTGCCTCATCCTCCGTGCCTTCTGACAGACCACAACGACATAGGGTCAAACTAAAGAGCTGTTTCTCACTTGTTTCCTTCTTTTTCGGTGGTACAGAGATGCACGTAGGTGTGTGTATATCATGAATTTTCTAGGGCTTCCATTATTTTAGCCTGATTTCTGTAGGAAGCGATATTTTTCTGATCATGAAGAGGTATGTAAGTGTATGTATGTTTATATGTGTTCCTCAATCATTCTGTTAGTGATCATTTCAAACAAACGTACCAGGAGGAGAGAGGGCTCTGTTTTCCTTATGTTACATTAAAAAAGGCAGCTGAAGACCACAGAGAAGAGTCTTGAAAAATAGAAGACTGTACTGTGACTATACACATTTGAAAGACCTAAAAATCCACGTGAGAAGAAATGTTATAGGAATCATCTCCTGTGATTGGAAACAGCTTCAATCAGTGCTTGTAATCAGCCAAGAAACACAAACCCCTAGGAAGCCAGACTTCATTATTTCTAGTGTTACTTCTCTGCGAGACAGAGCTATTTGTTAATGTCTCTAAATGGCAGATAAACGATGCTCAGAAGAACAGCTTCACAGTGAGGGGAGGACTCAGCAGGAATCCAGGAGGTGCTTCTCCATGCACAGTGGATCTGAAAACATGTCTTTCAAGGTCTCAGGACATCTCCTGGGCCAGCTGGGACAAATCCAGTGTTCCCTGTGCTGTAGGCAGGTGTGTCTCTCCTTCTCATCCTCGCTCGCCTTCAGGTGTTTTACAAAATATTTTCATTCTCCTTGCAGTTGACTAAGCTGGATTAAAGCTTAATACCTACACACCTCAGAACAGTACAACAGCCCTGAAAAGGCTGAGGAAATTACTCAAGTTATAGCTGGGTCTTATGTGTTTATGGGAGTAGTTGGAGGTGCTGAGATTTCCAGTTGTCTCAGTACTTTGCTATGATTTAGACAACATTAAGCACATCTATTTAGGCCTATACTTCATCCATTTGAAGAGCCTCCAGGCAGCTTTAGTGTTCTCCTGATAAAAAGTGAAGATGTGGGAAATGCAATGTCCTCTGCAGGAAGATTTATTGTCTCAAGCAATTATTTTTTATCAGCTTTGTCAAAACTTGGAACCCAGGATTTTCAGCTGAGAAGAACAGCAGATATTCATTTGCTTGAAAGAAAATTAATGAATAATTTGTTGTATTACATTTGTTAGGGGCTATTCTGCTATTTTCTTCATGTGTTTAAGTACTGGATTAATCATGGGACATTAGTTTAGCCACATGCCTTTCAGCTTTAGGTGTATCAAGCAACAGAAAATGCAGTTTACAATTCAGGGCAGATTTGATTCTACAGCTGTCAGCTCATAAAAAGTAGTATTTGTTATGGAGTGTGTTCTTTCTCTGTGGAAATGGTAAAATGAAATTTTAAGTAAATGAGATTGCCTTACAGTAGTGTACATGTCTTTCCAAGGGGACTTTTTAAATTGCATTTCACCTGTTTTCCAAGCTACAGCAGGATTATTGAGTATTATGCACGTGTGAAATACTTCATAAAGATACTTCCAAAGCTGCAGTACTACATATGCAAGAAGTGAAGTATTAATCACTCTCTTTTTCTACTATATTTAATTGGCTACTATATGCAAGTTTAGTGTATTAGGGCATTTTTGTCTAATATACATCTTTTGATCATACGTGACAAGACAAAGCGGGATTTTCATTTACAAAAAAAAACCAACAAACAGCTGGGGATGGCTTCTACTTGCCAGTACATGCAATAAACAGCTAAGACAATAATGAGAATTAACTCTATGCCTAAAACAAACTGTTTAACTTTGGAGAACTTGACAGCATGGGAAACTAAAAATTACTGACCAAAAAAGTATTAATTCCAAACAAAAATATGTACTCATTTACTTGTTTGATTGACGTTCACCATGCCCATCCACAGGCATACAGGGATTTGAAGGGAACAATTTAAAAAGACACTTGCTATTAATAAAAAAAAAAAACAACAAAAAACACACAAAAAAGCCAGCCACTTCCACTGCCTTTGACACTCCTGGTTGTAGGCACTGTTCTTCTTTGCCACCAACATGAGTACATGCCCTAGAATAGTGTCAAAGTACCATGCAGCCCACTCATGTTTGAGAAGGATGTATGTTTATCATGTAGGGAAGGATCAGGTGTACACAGAGACATTGGGGAAGCAACCATGACTGAACCTGTTTAGTCTGTGCTAAGAGGTATGAGAAAGGTCTGCAGGACACGGGACACCTCCAAAGGGCTTATTTTCACCAATTCGGTCATAAATGCCAACTCAAGATCAGCTCACAGCTGCCCACCAGGATTAAGACGTGATCACATCAAGTCCGATGGCATGCTGGGCTTTCTCTCTGTAGTGGTGGTGAGGACCTGGTTTCAAAGCATTTTGGAAGAGACACGCTCTGAAGCTCTGTTGGTGCAATGAGTTGCAATGTGCTCAGCCCTGCCTGTGTCGTTCAAACTACATAAACAAGTTGTTGAATCCATGTAAGGAACTGAATGTTTTCAGGTGCTTCCTGACCAGGGAGATACAGAGCTCTGGCTGAAAAAGGCCTTTAGCAGAGGCTTGAGGACTTACATATGTGGATGCTCTGTGATAAAGTTCAACTGATCCTTGCTGTAAAGACAATGTGAGATTTGGAAGAAAAGAAAATGGAAACAGACAAATCCTCTGTGTTAAAAGAGCAGTAGAGTTAAGGTGAGATGTAAGAAGTCATGTCAGCAGCTTAAAATCAAGTCTACAGGAGGGCATAGTGTGAACCCAAAGCACTTACCCCAGATATCCTTGTTTCACTACTGTACAAGCAGAGTTAAACACCAAAGGTTAGTGAACCAGAGGAAAGAATTAACTCTTTCATGCAGCAGCATACTATTAGAGTTCAGCTGTGCAATGGGCTAAATTTAATAAGCTCCAATGTGTCAACCCAAGTGTTTCCCTGTCATTATAGAAAAATAACCCTTTTGAGATCTGGAGAAACAAGCTACGTCAAGAAAGGTGAACCTAGAAAACAGAGTGTTCATACATTCCTTGTGTTCAACCTAGTATACATTCTGTATACAATACATTCTGTTCATGCTGTTCATTCTAGTATGTGAATCGCTGGAATATGCAGTCGATACTGTCGTAATGAGTCATGAATAACTGTACATGAATTCACACAGTTGAATCTACCCTCAGCATGCTATATAACTAGCCAGATGTATTATGTCAGGACCTTTATTTGCCTTCAGAATGTTGTACTAGAGCAACCAGCAAGCTGCTCCAGAGAGGCCATTCTCATGCCTAACACTGCTTCTTATTTGCGTAGTGTAACAGCATCCCTGCTGTCATTTACAAGGAAATAGCAGTTAAAATACTTAGTTTACATAGAAAAAGGGCCTTTGATACTTCCCTTTTTAAAGTTACGCTCCCATAATACTTGTTTGGCATATAAACGTTATAACTACCTTTGAGATTATGATTTTTACAATGAGCATAATAATAAAAAAGAAAAAAAGATTATAAATGGATCAGTGTTGCAACTCTTGAGACTAGTTCCTACAGTAGATAATACCATAACCTACCTGGATCACAGCTATGCTGGCCATTAATGCTCTTCTTATTCTTCTTATGAACCTTTCTTTTACATGGCTGTGGACCAAACTCCCGGCAATGCTTTGGCCATTTATCTTCTCATAGTCCTTATATCTGCTTCATCTTCTAAACTTTTGCTCTGAATGAAAAGATAAAAGAGCATAGACCTAGTAGAAAGCTTTGGAAAATGATAGCAAGGAAAACACAGAGGTTGTGTCATGGCTGGGAGACACCACAGGCTACCACATAAGATCAAGTGCTCAAAAGCAGACTTGTCCATTTAGCAGAATAGTGAGCAGATTATACTTAATTCTGAAGGTGGGAAGATGATGTTCCATGAGAAGTACAATTTGAGAGGAAAATGAGGTCAGAAGATTTGACAGCTGCATAAAGAAACTATGTCAAAAGCAGAAACATAAGGTTTGCAATGCAGAGGAGGGACTGCAGTGAGACAGCCATCTGACTGGAGCTGTGAGTTCTTCAGAAACTTCAAACTCAAAGAGCATACATAAATCACAATCTATGGATAAGTACAGAATAATAGTACTAATATGTTGACAAGATTTGAAAAGCCACAGCAAAAAAAAGAAATGTAATTAGTAAGGTTCATCTAGAATAACAAGAAGTTTCCTGTAAAATCATAAACTGTTAAAGGAAAATCAAGGAGCGGTTTGATCCACCACTCAACTGAAAGAAAACTATTGACCAGTGACTCCAAGAAAGCCACCTCTATAATGCCTATTTTGCTCTCTCTTCACTAGAAGGGTCAACTGTGATAAAAGAGTTTACATCAGTAGCAAAGAGCTGAAAATTCAGGCTAGATGACAGAAGAAACTGATTAGCCCGTGCTTGGGTGAGTTAAATGACCTGAGATCAGCAAGGCTGATGGAATTCACCTCACATCATTTGGGGGATAGCTGAAGCATTTCCACAGCCATTAATAACTATCTTTAAGAACTGTGTGGAAGAGGTAAAGTTTTGAAAGACTGGGAAGGAAAGAATAACAGCTATCTTTAAAAGTAAGATGAAAGAGGAGGTGCAGAATTATGGCCCAATCCACTCAAGTACAGTTCTCAAACAAGTAGAGGAAGCAAATAGAAGATAAGAAAGAAGCAGGTTATAGGCACATGGATTAATCAAGAACAAATCATTCCAAACCAACCTCATTTCCTCTTATAATGGGATAACAGGCCTTGTGAATCACAGAGGCTATGCAACTTGACATGAATGAAGTTTTTAGCGTGGTAAATGTTAGAGAAGATTTTCAAAAGCATACTAGGGAAATGCAGCCTAGACTGAACTAATATAAGGTAAGGTTCTGCAGAACTAGTGAAAGAAGCATTTTCAGTCTCTCAGTTAATCACTGTCAAAATGGAAGACTACATTTACTGCAGATATACAGGGGATATCTCCTGGCAAACGTCCTGTTCCAGAATTTCATTAAATGGCATAGATGGCAGGATAGACACTATGCTTATTAAAGCTGACAATCTGACAAAGTTGAAAAGGGCTGTAAGCATGTTAGAGAACAGGCTTAGAAATCAAAATGATCTTGACAAATTGAAGCTACAGTTGGAAAAAATATGGTGCTATTCAACAGAGACAAGTGCACAATACAGCTCTGAGTCAGAAAAATCTACAGAAATTGAAGATGGAGCAACTGGCGTGGGAGCCATCCAATTAAAGGGCTGACTGTAACAGGATGCATTTACATTAGTATTTTAGTTCTGATGAGATGTCGAAGCAGATTGCCACTTATCAAGCTTTGCTTTACACCACAGAGAGCTCTTGGAGTCTATGAAACTAGGTTATTTTCCACAAAAGAGAAGACAGAAGAAATGTGCACCCCAAGGCACTGCAGCTGCTAATGGGCACTCAGGCTGCAGTACTAGACCAGAGTTAGTCCAAGGTGAAAATCTCTGACACATGGACAGTGTGAACACCATGTTGTCAGCATCAGCTGTTTCACTCCACATCTTGGTTCCTGTTGCCACACACTACTTGTTAAAATACTCACAGCCGTAATGCATCACAAGCTGGTTTGAATCATCTGTGTTGTGAATAAGATAAATGTGACAGTGGGATGATGTGTTGTCTACGAGGCAAGTGAAGCAATCCTTTTCTATCTGGTAAAGTCTCAGCAAGAGCATTGCATTCAGTTTTAGTACCATACTTTAAATTAACAGTTGGAGCAGTTTAGCCTAGAAAGATCAGAAGAAAGCCATGAGAAAGATCACTGCTCTCAGAAGCAGGAGTTGCAGGGAGAGATCTGGGGTTGTTTTTATCTAGAGAAGAAAAGGGTGAAATAGTGACAGCTTTCATGTCCAACAAAGGATGCTGCAAAGAGAAGCGGGAGAAATTGACACCTGTGTCTGCTATGGAGGAGACGATATGGATTAGACACATGAAAATCTGCCTAATAGTATGGCTGAGAAAGCGGTAAGTGAAGAAGACTTCAGGATCCACGACACAGGAAGGTTTACAAACTGGTTGGACAAGCATCTCTCAGACTTGGTTTAAACATAGTTCATCCTGCCTTAAGGTGGGAATGGACTAGATAGTCTGTTGAGATCACTACCAGAGTTACTTGGTTTGCTTCTTTTTAAAATGTAAATAGTAAAATTGCTTTTTCCTGCTCCTTTCATCTTGCCTTTCTACCTTTTGAATCATTCCACTGATCTCCCATCTGCCATTTCATGTTACCTCTCTCTGATCTATCCACTACCCATCCCAGTCTTTGTCTCAGTCCCATCTCTGTCTTTCCACCTTTGGCACTGTACTTCATCTGCAGCAGGGTTTCTGCTAGGAAATCCCTCCCTTTTCCCATGTTTAAGGCAACGTGCCTGTTTTCATTCAAATTCCTACATAACCCACGTATTTACCTATAACTGTCGAACTAAACATTGTGCCTTCATTCAGTTTCCTTAGTGTTTATGCAGTGGGTAGAAACAACAGTTTTGCACAGTTTCTTCTTTTCTTTCAGTGCCTCCTTTTGTCATTACTGATCAAGAGGTAATCAGCTCAGAGATTACCACCATTTTCCTTAAAATAGGATAATTCGTTGTATAAGAATCCAGCAACAATGCAGAAAAGAAAGGACAGAGTTGATCATTACAGAAGCTTACATGGATTATCTTTCAAATAACAAAAGGCATCACTAGTGCACTCATGTTAGAGGGAAGGATATAAGCAAAAATATTATGTATGGGTACAAATATCTACGGCCTTTTCTCAGATAATAGACGGCTACATATATAAATGAACAGATAACAATTAGTATATGTTTTTTTACTGGTATTTCTGCTTTCCCCTGGCACTTTGAGAGCACTCAGCATAACCCATGGGCACAGAGCAGACCCCCATTGCCATTGGCTGCTTTTTGAGACCCCAGTGTCAGCCTTCAGGCTGAGCTCCTGGGCACCAGACTGGACCCATTTTCCTGGTCATGTACTTCTGCTTCACCTCCTTCACACTGATGTATGACAATAAAATACCTTGTCCTGCAGCAAGTGGATATCTTCTCACATTGCAGCGATCACTGTCATGGACCCTGGGAGGCCACTTTCCTTGCTTTTACTTTGCACCCACCCAGTTGCCATCAGAGTCTGCATTTTGCTCAGATACACGCAGGAAAGCCAGAATTTATCTACGCACTGACTATGTGCTCGTAACCTACCATCTGAATTAACCTCCAGAAGTTCACTGCAAAGCCCACAACCTTCTTTTAGTTCAACAACAGCCAGCTGGCACAAAGGCAGCTGGAGAAAATGTATTTAAATTTCCCTCTTCGTTAGAAGGAGGCATGGTCCAGAAGGCCTGGGATTTAAAAGCAAACTTGCCTTGTCTTGCATGTGATTTTCAGAAGCAGCAGATGCACTATTAAATTAATATCAGTTCTACAATATACTTAATTTATTAAGAAATTCATTGGTGACCAGTTTATGTCTGATATATAATGTGTATCACCATAACAGCTATGGGCATGCCTATTAACTAATTCTTAAAAACAAAGTGTAATTTCTGCTTACTTTATTCAGGGAAATTGTCTCTCTTGTTAAAAATGGTATGAAGATAAATTAGACCACCAATATTAAATGCAGTATTAATGTTCTTCAGCTTTATATGGAATCATATTCACTGCTTTCTACAAGTCCCTTTACATCTTAGTGCTCCAAGAAACTGTAACATGAAAAAAAGAATGTTTCTTACATGAATTTTTCTTTTCATCTCCCTTTTTTTCTCTTTTCTGGCAAGATGAGTTCAGTGTTCACTAGCAAATGAGATGTTCAGTATTAGTGAGCAACAGAAGCACTTTACAGACTTCTTTCTTGCTGGTGAATCCATTTATTTTATAAGCTCAAATAAAACATAACTTTAACTGACCTACCAATTATATTACCTGATAACATCCATTTGTTTTTTGGGGTTTTTTTTTCAGTCTTACTTTGGAGAAGAGAATGATTTACATAGTTCACTCAGCAATAACTTAATGACTTCCTGAGGGCAAATACAGAAGTTTTCAACAGGACAATCATGTATAACAAATAAGTTTCACTTTTCATTTTAGATAAGAGCCTACTTTCTTAAAAGGAAAAATTAAGAAAGGAAAATTGAATATTATTAGGTTCTGAGTTGGACCCTTTATTAATATTACTCACGCAGCTGTTTTGTTCTTTCTGAAATACAGACTATCCCCAAAAAGGAATTTTATAGCTTTAGTCACATTGGAGCCTCATGGGACAATAACAAAGCCCTCAGAGAATGATTTTTAAATATGTCAAAGGACTTTGCATTTGTATGCATGTGTCAGAGCACACAAATATGCAGGAGACATTCAGATGGGTCCCTTTGAGAATCTATTTTCATACTCAGTGTGTTATGTGACGAAGTACACAGAGTCCCGCTGGGCAGCTGGGACTGTGGCATCAGGAGAGTGGGGCTTAACTCCCTGCTGCGCTGCAAAGCCTCCCTTGGGACCTGGGTGGGATCAGAGTGACCACGCTGGCCACCATCACACAGACCCTCCGGCCCTTCTCTGTCTGAAGTGATGCCTGCCCTTAATGACCAGCAGCAAACTCCCTCGGCAGCTTGCTAAATCCCAGGGCTACTAAAGCCCATTGTAAGCACAGTGCTGAGCAGGCACTGATGCCAACTGAGGGCTAGCCAGCTACATAAAGAGCCATTCAAGCCAAAATCTTCACAAATAAATTTCAGAATAAGCATTACTCTGCCTGTCTTTCTAGTGAAGCTTATACCCTACAGCACAGGCCAAAATGATGTGTGCATCCCTGACTCACGGCCCTTAACTCTAGGTCACAGCAGGGTAGGGGGAAGTTCAGGCCTGATTTTTTTATTCACCAAATAAGCAAGCATTGGGTCAAACAGTTTAAAATCATGCCAAATTTTTTAAAAGCCAAAACTGATCTGGCTAGAGAAAAATACAAAAGAAAGTGAAGAGTACCATCTCAGTATTTTCAAATGGCATTCTGAACGGTGCTTCAGAGAAGAATGTAAGCAAAAGTTTAATAAACAGCAGTAGCAAAGCAATTGTTTTGGGTCTAGCTAACAATTCCATGCATTTCTTTCCCACAAATTTGAACATCAATTATTCCCACAGCTTTAATTACAGCTTAGTTACCTGTGATGATGTGGAAGACTTGAATCAGGGCTCACAAAAATTAAATGGCTGCTCTAAGTACTAAATGGCTGGCCAGTCCAAGAGAGTGGTCTCTCGATCTCCTGTTGGAGGTCTTCCTTCAGGCCTCGGGTTTTCTGGTCTGAGCTCACCCTTTGCAGAGTGAAGACAACAGCATGTGGACCTACTGCAAGGCCTCTGGAGCAGATCCTTTTGATTCTGTATCATGGGTCTCACTCTGCAAGTACAGAGCATACGTACTGCTATGGCATGGATAATACATTAAAGACTTTGAAGCTTCCAGGTATAGTGATAAAGGAGGATAGATAAAAACATCAAAGAGAATTTTATTATGAGTAATATATAAATATCAGAAATAAGTGTTCAACATGAAATATTGCAATTCCACTGTCCAAATGTATGACAGGACATTCTTCAGGAAATTGAAGAACAATATTAAAACAAACTGGCAGTGACTAGTCATATTAAGGAGATACTGAGGACGACAGATGGATTTGTGACTACCTTTTAGTTTTTCAAGTATTTTACAAAAGACCTTCCAGGTTCTAATCTGATTAGAAACATAGGCCTCTTCAATGTTTTTCTACAGCATAAGTAAGCAGAAACTACTCTGAAATGTGTGCAACCCTTGGTCTCTGTGCTCCTGTATCCTTTCCTGTTTTCCCTTTGAGAGAGGAAAACCGTCACAGTTCAGCTGAATGTTGAAATCCATAAAATGGATGGAAAAGAGGATGTCATAAAAGATGGAGAGGTGAATATCCAGAATTGTTTTTTAAAACCCATACAGAAATTTTCTGAGAGTGTGTATTCAGAAGAGTGTGCCAGAAGCATATTAAGGGGCAAGAAAACTCTCAGATATTTATTTTGTATAGCTGAAGAGGATGCTAACCTTCCTTTTCAAGAGACTGATGTTTTGCTTAGTTTGTTCCTATTACATTTTTTTTAACAGATGAATAAAAATTCTTCCAACATAATGGCTTTGGCTCCTAACACTTCTAACAAAAGAGAGACTGTGTGCATATTTGGAACTGGAGATTTTGGAAGAGCTTTGGGGCATAAAATGATTCAGGCCGGATACCCCATTGTGTTTGGAAGCCGGAGCACACAGACTTCCAGCCTGATTCCCAAGGATGCAGAGGTGTTGAGCCATGCAGAGGCAGCTCAGAAAGCTGCCATCATCATTATAGCAATCCAGAGGCAACATTACAACTTCCTTACACCACTAGCAGAAGTTCTCCATGGAAAAGTCTTGGTGGACGTAAGCAACAACTTGAAAATAAACCAGTATCCTGAATCCAACACAGAGTACCTCGCTCATCTGGTGCCTGGCGCTAAGGTTGTGAAAGCCTTTAACACTGTGTCAGCCTGGGCCTTGCAGTCGGGCACACTGGATGCAAGCCGGCAGGTAAGACTGAGCAATGGGGGTTTCCTATGGGATAGAGTTATATGGGATAGAGTTATATATCATATGGTTTCTTAACTGCTAGACAAAACACACATGGGACATGCAAATCAGACAGGGTTGAGATGGGATTTTCACTATAATTCCCCTTTTCAAATTAAACGTGAACTAAACATTGGTTTGTAATATGGCATGATAAGCAATATTGCTAACTTGCCTCTGAATTCACTAAGGTGTTTGGAGACACTAAAAAGGCAAGGAAAGAAACCTAGCAGAGCTAGAAAGAAAGAGACAGACAATCAGGAGGAAATGAGGGCTGCATCAGATGTTCACCAAGAATGTGAAGTTAAACAGAAAGGAGATAGGAAGAATATATCAAAGTAAGAACAAAACGAAAAGAGCAAAGAAAGGGAAGCAAGGGATATGATGGGGCAATAGAATGAGTACAGGCAACAGAAGTGAGCTGGAAATTAATAAAGTTTTCTAAATCAGAATCCATTACCACAGAAATTTAACACAATGACAGCGTGTGCAAACCATTTTAACCACCTCCTTAGCCACAGGACAGCAAGCACAGAGGTGGCCACAGAAAGCAATACAGCAGCTTACTTGAAGACAAAATCATTTATTATTACCCTGTTCTTTGCCAGTCTGAGCGACAGTGCTCTTGTACAACACACGGTTTCAGTCAGCTACTCAAACCATTGCTACCTTTATTTTCTGCTGCCAGATAAATGGTTTTGGCTAAAAAAGATGCAAAGACTTCCAAGCCTAGGCTCTACCAGCCCTCATCATATCAACGAGAGCAGAAATTGCCCCCTTTCTCCTTGTAGCAAAAGGAGTATTGTCTTGCACGCTCACAGAAAAGATTTTTTTTTTCACTGTCTTAGTAGACTTGGAAAGAAATAATATTTAGTTTTGCGATAGGGCAATTGTGTTTTATAGATCTCTGTCCCCCTGTTCCCTGGAGTCTTTACAGACCTCTGCAGCAGCAATTGAAAACTCCTGCAAAATCTTGTGCTTACAAACTTCTTGCAGGTCTTCAGAAGAGTCTGTCAAGTCTTCTAGACAGACTTAGTATACTAAGAGTGTTATACTTTGTTCCTTTCAGATACAAAATTGTGCCACTTGAAACAATCTTCTTCCCCAAAGAAAAGATTCATATCGATAATTCTTGGACCTGTTGGCCAAGAAAGTACCTATGGGCTACATTTTGCCTATATAAAATAAGGCCAGCAGGGAAGCCAACAAGTAGCCTAGGAAGCTTGTGCTCATAGTCCAAATCCAGGCAGGATATCAGTAAAGGATATCACAAAAGTCTGTCTAAATAAAATTTCTGTTTGTTTTGGGCTGCAGGTGTTTGTCTGTGGAGATGACATGGAAGCTAAACAAATGGTGATGGATATAGTTCGTGCTCTGGGTCTCACTCCATTAGATAAGGGATCCCTCTTGGCTGCTCAAGAAATAGAAAATTACCCTCTGCAGCTCTTTCCAATGTGGAAGTTTCCCATCATTTTGTCCTTTTGCCTAACCGCCTTCTTCTTCTTCTACTGTGTGATTCGTGATATAATTTACCCTCATGTTTATGAAAACCAAGACTTTTCATTTTTTATTGCAATTTCCATTCCAAATCGGATCTGCCCTATATTGGCACTCATTCTTCTTGCCTTGGTTTATCTGCCTGGCATATTTGCTGCAATTCTTCAGTTATACAGAGGTACCAAATACCACCGTTTCCCGGACTGGCTGGACAAATGGATGCTTTGTAGGAAACAACTCGGTCTAGTAGCCTTGGCGTTTGCTTGTCTGCACGTTTTGTACACGCTTGTCATCCCAATTCGCTACTTTGTAAGATGGAGAATCAGCAGTTATATCATCTCCCAGGTAAGTTGTGTTCCCTGCTCTATGTCTTCCTTTCTTCTGGCCCTGTTACAAATATTCTCTTCCATCTTGAGCCTCAGAAATTCATGTGGACAGTCTAATATTCTGTACAATAGGGCTATTTTCCTAGTTTCTGTGTTGATTTTAACCACTCGTATATCCAAAGTTTTGTGATATTATGGTGAGCTGAAGGGATTTCTAGCCTCAGTTTTCCTATGGGATAGCCTGTTTATTTACATGTTGATGTAAATGTTTACATGTTAATAAAATAAGCAGAGAAAATGTAACCATTAAGAGTAATTTAAAGAAACACATTCTCCTATTTCTCCACTTATCTTTAAGAATGGCATGTATTTTTACTTTTAAAATGACACGTATTTTGACATTCTGACCTTATTTAACAACAAAGAATCACATACCTGTCCTCAAAGGTAGGTCTACAGCAGTATAAAACACACATCACAGTGACAGGTACATGGCAACTTCTGCTTTTTGAGTAGGCATTTAGAGCAAATCTCTGATGATTTTCAGAGAGTTAATGTATAATGTTTATCTCCTAGTTACCTTAAAGGATGTTTTTTCTGCATATCGATCCTAAAACTGCTATCACTAAGATATACCTGGTCTTCTTTTCTTCAGGTACTGAACAACCAAACACAACCACTTGACAACACTAATGCCTGGATAAGTGACTCTTACTTGGCTTTGGGAATTTTAGGATTTTTTTTATTTGTTCTTCTGGGAATAACCTCCTTGCCCTCTGTCAGCAACAATGTCAACTGGCGAGAATTTCGATTTGTACAGGTAAGAAAAAGACTTATTCTAAAAAACCTTCTTGCCTTATAAACTATGACCCCAGACAGGTTTACTAGAGACTTAGGGCTTTCCTCCACTAGTATGTCCAAATGTGATGTGTGCACTATCCACCATCATACAGCAGAAAAAAAACCCCTACATGGTTATACACCTCACCTGTAAAAAAACACAACTGCTCTGATGGCTGCTTATGGTACAACTGGGATTGAGAAATTTGGGAAGACATGAGCTTTTAAATAAGAAACATTATCAAATTATCAAATTCCACAATTATACTAAGTCACAAAATATTTTAGCCATTTATTGAGCAAATTTTATTGGTTCACGAGATAATTCAGTTAAAATGGGTCTGAAAAATGACCTTATAACTCATATCTTCTCAATGCCAAGCATGTAAAGAGAATCTGCCGTTTCTGCAGACTCTAAAGCTGCTGTGCCTATAAACAGGCTGTCCTTGGTAACACTATAATCTCAGCCCCCTGTTCGGAGGAAGCTTGGTGCAAGCTGCCGTGCCTCTGCAGGAGCTGGGCTGGCAGGGGATGGGAGGCAAGGGAAGAGCAAATTACTGTCAATGAATGTTTTATCAAGGCCAAAAGCTTGCACAGTATGGTAGTTCTGGATGGATTAGCACTAGAGCATATAAAAGCTTGGATCTCTCCACTGAATTTCAGCATTTTCTCTGCATTTTCATAAATACGACAACCACCGGGCAGTATGTGTGAGCTAGCAAAAATTATCAGGATTATTGATAGAGAAAAAAAAAAGCAAAGATTTTTTCACCTAGATCCATTTGAACGAATCTTTATTAAAAAACAATAAGACTCTTTATATTACATAAAACAGTTTCATTTCAGCAGTCCCCAATTAGTCCCAAAGTTGGCACATTCCACAAAGCTTACTGTGTTTTATGAATTGCATTTGTTCTGGTTTAATTTACTCTTTTAAGCTCCACTTCTTTCTTTCTTTCTTTCCTTTTTTCTCCCCTAGTCCAAACTGGGATACCTGACACTGATTTTGTGCACTGCACACACACTGTTCTATGGTGGAAAGCGGTTCCTGAGCCCGTCCTCGTACAGATGGTATCTTCCAAACGCCTATATGCTCTCCCTCATTGTTCCATGCATGGTACTGGTTGTCAAATTTGTGCTGATATTTCCTTGTCTAGACAAACCTCTCACGCGAATTCGACAGGGCTGGGAGAGGAATCCACAACACTCAGCACAGTCAAATTACATTATCAACAAGTCTGCTGTATAATTAGACTAACCTGTATTATCAAAAAGAAGAAAAAAAAATACTATGACGGCATATCAAAATTAAGTCCTGAGCCTCCTTTATGTGGAGAGTGAGTGAAAAAGTGAAAAACTTGTCCAGGCCCTGAGTAAAATAAAGCCACCCCAATGACAATCTTAAAACACAAATCAAATGAAACCACTGAGTTCCTGCACCCCAGGCATGCTATCACACAGGTGCAGACCTCTCTTTTGCTCAGTGTATTCCCCCTTGCCTACTCACCCTCCACTCCTAAGCAGGGTATAAGAGAAGTAAGTGGTGCTCCATGTCCCTCCTCTGTCATTCCAAACCTCCTCCAGGGCTGGGCAGAACCAGAGCAACCCTTGGCGTTAGACAGCACCTGCTCCTCTTCCCTATCCTTTGCATTGGGACTCAGGTCTACATGCACCTGCACACATCCATACACACACACACGCACACGTGCATGAACGCACACCCTCCACTCCCAGAAGCCACCCAGACCCAAAGAACGAGCGCAGGATGGATACTGGCTGAGGAACAGCTCTCTTCCTCCCAGCATTTGTTCATCCTGCATTAACATCTGAGCCAAAAGAGACCTATGTTCATACCTTAGAGATCGCTGAGTAAGATTTGTTTGGTCTATGTACAGCAATTCTAATGTTCAAATATATGGGCCAAGGATTACTGATTCCTTGCTTGCATGGCTCTACCAGAAACTCAGGTGGCCAGGGGATGGAGGAGAGACCAAAATGGCAGAAAGACGTGAGATGTGCTCACAAGCCTAAACTTCTCTAGAATTACAGGCAAAAAGCGTGATTTTTTTGTGTAAGCAGTGAATTGTAAAGTAAGCAACTGAAGGAATATCTTATTATCAGGGGGTTGTATTATATGTCATGGTTGTATCTCATGAAGAGAATATTGTTGATTTTTCAAAAAATAAATCTTTGGATGCAATATTACAGGTATTCTATGAGAATATACATATTTTAGCCACAATAAAGAATTTTTTTTTGCAGTGTTGAGCTCTGTTATCATTTCTGGAACCTCTTGTGATAGGATGCAGCTGCTGGTATGCTCGGTTGCATAAGGGTATTGGAAGGCCTTGGGGCAAGCAATAAAATGGGATCCTGTCTTCAGCTAGCTGCCTGGCCTCACCTTCCCCCATCTTTTTTTGCTCCTTGAATGCTCACATAAGCAGATCTTTGCTTAGTCATCCAAGTGAGCCGAGGATATTGTGGAAAAACAGGATCCAGCTGGGACGGTGACCTCCTGTTAAACTGGAAACAGGATCAGACAGTGTCCTTTGCATTGGACAATAAAGGCAAAATGTGTTTGTCTTCATAGGAAGAGAATTGTTTTCTATCTTTTATTTCTCTGTTGTTCTCCTCCCTGTCCACACAGAGGATAAATAGTCATAAATACAAAAGTATAAGCATGCTAACTAGTACAGCTAACTGCACTTTTAAACATGCACAATCAAGCAGTTTAAAAAAAAACCAAACAACACTATCTGAACACTTCTCACAATATTTCTCAACAGTGGAGTCTTTTTTAGTTCTTGACATACATCCCCTCTTCATGTCATCCTCCAGCCCAGAAAGAGCCTGTTCTTAATACCCGAAAGAACAGTAAAGGAGTCTGGGATATCAGCAATTGATGGAGCCAGGTTCCTTGGAAATAATTCCGGCAACAAGTACTTTTACTAACCAGCACTGGTGCATATGGTATACTTTGCATGTCATAAACTGATACGCATATGTTGACATAGGTCTATACAGAAATTTTCCTTGACCTGTCCCATGATGGAGTAGTACTCCATTTCAAGCTTCCTTCAAAGATTTTCCACGTTAATCTTACAGAATAATTTACTGCAGAAGGGATCAGGTATGGGCTCAAAGGGCCCAAGTGACAACACTTTTGTGAAGATGCTTATAACACCTCTTTACAGCTCCCTAAAGAAGAGGAGAGAGAGGCAGAAGCAGCAGCAAGAGAGAAGGAGAACAAGACAGAAAGACAGAGAGTGTATGTTTGTGTGTGTGCATATAGGTAGAAGAGAAAGGGATAGACAAGGCAGAAAGTAAGTAGCAGCAGCCTGAGTGAATAACCTCTAGATTTGACATTTTTGAGCCAAATTCTCGTCTCAGAGACAGAGTTACTCTAGATTTATGTTACTACAAATAGTAACACTTCCATGACACTGATACAGATTGGCATATTTTTTATTACTTTTTGAAGGATTTATTTTCGGGGTTTCTGCCTATCCAATACAGATCTAAAACCCACCCTCTTCTCTCTCTCACAGCTGAACCTATGCATTGGAGTTTAAACTGCAACTGCCATGGCAAGTAACACTCATTTAATAGCTACGCTTTATGAAATATAAACATCTCAAATGCTCTGCCTCCTTTCCTCTCAGCGACAAGGCTCCTGCGTGTTTCCGAGTGCCTTGCGCTAAAGGACAGGCCAAAACAGGTTTTCTTTACCCTCGCTGAGAATAAGTGCAAAGTAACTGTGGCCTGACTGAATACCACCTCTATATTCACCCACTACTAAACCATAGTCTCAAACACGTGCAGGGCTGTAGCTCCTGCAGGGAAAGACATAAGATCTTCTTCAAGGACTGATATCACGTTGCTTTGTTACGCTAAAACACAGACTGGGTCTTACTGAAAATGCCAGGCGGCTAGGTACAATTTGCAATTTGTTGTTTACTCCAGGAATAAAGTGCCAATATCTGCTGTGTACAAACCGAGGAGACGATGCCGTTTGTTTGCACGGGGTGCGTGTGGCAGCTCTCAGGAGCTGATCCAAAGCATCTGAAGTCAGCAGCAGGCTCTTTGTTGACTTCAGTAGATAATAATAGGTCAGATCTCCAGCAGCACTTGTTTTTCCAGTCTAACGGAGGGATTTCATGTCCTGTTATTGTTGGGCAGCTGGGAGTATTTGCTTCACAAATTTACATATTTATTTCTTGAACATTGTAGCGAAAACAAAGTTCTTCAGTATACTTACATGATAGTTCAACTAAAGCTTTCAGTGGAAGTATTTTGAAAACCATAGCCAGTTCTATAAAAACTGTTGGTAGCTTGTGTACATTTCTCATGGCCAAGCTCTTCGTATTAATAATTTTTTTTATCTACTGACAAAGCCTGGTCAGAAAGGACATCAGAAGGATCATGAAAGGAATGTGTTTTCCACATTGTTCCCAGAAACCAAGAAGAGCCTTTATGTCCATATGTACATAATGCCATTCTAAGAATTCCTGCAGAAATAAAGCATTGACTCTCAACTCTGCTTCTAAATTGGAGTCAACACTCAAAAAATATAAACTACAGCTTTGCAAATAAATGGTCACATGGACATTGTCATGATAACAACAAAGGCTGAATTTCATTGCATAAGAAAGATTTATTCTGATGGAGAGCGCTACAGCATAGTGTGATTTTTAGAACTCTACATCCTGCATGATGTGGATAATTTAACCTCCTTTTGTCTTTTTTGTTATACTTAGGGAATATTCACTTCAACCAAAATTTGCAGTTATTAGTGAAAATAAAGTATTTTAATTAATTAGATTTACTTCTGTCTTGAGACAGTAATGGGATGTCAGATACACACCGGCCCCAGGGGATGCAGCTGACATCACAGATACTGCTGGATCTTGAACCCCGGGGATCTAAGCAATTCTCTTCAGTTCCATGACACCGCACTGCACATCCTGAGATCTCCAACTTATTTCTGCTCTGCAGCATGACCTGCTGTCAGCCTTCTCTGCCTTATCTCACAATCACCTCTCACTCCAAGATATGACTGTTCTCTACCCAGTCTAGAAAGCCCCTTGCTTCCAGCATGTCAGGTTTTTGCGGCTTTGCTCTTGTGTCCTATCAGACACAAGGTTTTAGAAGAGCATCTCTTGCCTCAGACACTGGTGAGCCTTTCTGATTCACTAGTGCAAATAACAAACCGGTGAATAGTATGAACACTCCCAGGAACTATGTAACCTGTGTTTAGCTCCTCTTCCATACTCTGATTAACGTATTTAATAAATCTTCGATGTTCCTGTAATAGCCTAAATACGGTTTCTCTTCCACACTCTATGGAAGCTTTCTCTCCTACAGAGACTCTTTTTTACTTCTGCATTATACATGCTTCTGTTGTGGATCTCCATTTGTATCTCTAATTCCTGGCATTAACATGAACGATTTGCTCCCTGGAGGGAGCTGACTTTCCTCAAGATAATTTTTTTTTTACATATCACTGTGATAAGAAAAACTGCACATCTTGTGTTGTTGCACATTGCCTTAATTCAATGTTCTTGAATCTGGGAATCCAGAACTGACGTAAATATTAGCTATGACAAGGCTAGACCCCTGACATATTATTTTCTTATAACGAATCTCAGTGCTACAAAACGATACACTGCAGAACCTTGAGAGGACATGTACAGACCTCAGAGAATTGCACGAAACTTAGCGTATGTCTCCAATTGCTGCAAATCAGAAGTGATATTTTTTAGTTTATATGGCTTCACACACATCCTTTACTCTTGCCTCTCTTTTTTCTTCCACATCCACATTTGCTTATTATTTGAGATTAACGCAAATACAGCCCCTCCACTGTTCTTGCTTCTCTTCACACTTGTTCAGATTTACTCTTGGAAAATCTTAACTGCAATCAGCAGGCTCAAGTTATTAAACATCAGTGCAGAGGTCTTTCCTAGTTTAATATCTATTAATTTTTCCCCAGTTTTATGGAAAATGAGAAAGTGTAGTCTCTCTAAATCTCTCTTTAGAGACTTCAGCAAATATTTCAATGAAAAATTAAAAATTGCAAGTTATTGTAATATTCTTATCATTGCAGGCATTTCTGGGACAGATCATGACTGAATGGTGGCATAGAGGGTGGGAGGTGTTTTGAAAGTATCATTTCTGGAGAAAAGTATATAGGAAGGAAGGAAGGAAGGAAGGAAGGAAGGAAGGAAAGAAAGAAAGAAAGAAAGAAAGAAAGA
>Ga0065711_1001285_pt1 | contig 45352 bp, 36 predicted proteins | sample Hoacrofraction12_FD_59098 | JGI IMG/M metagenome (GOLD analysis project Ga0065711, IMG submission 59098) | Hoatzin crop microbial communities from Cojedes, Venezuela - Epithelial fraction 12 v2 (version 2) | ecosystem: Host-associated > Birds > Digestive system > Esophagus > Crop | place... | reverse complement strand
CGGCAGGGGGGTTGGACTAGATGACCCACAGAGGTCCCTTCCAACCCCGAACATTCTGTGATTCTGTGATACCGCAGATTAACAGAAATCAGTGTGCACGCTTGCTGCCTGTGGACCAAATAGTCCGCAGCCGACAGGTTTGCTGCAAATCCACCGAGGGCTCAGCTGCCATGCCACGGGGCCACGGCGTGCAAATTAGCTGCTGGGGCTCCACTGGCATGGAGAGAAGCAGCAATGTGCAATCTGTTATCCTGTCTCAGTATCCGTGGCATCAACGACCGCTTTGTAATGATTACAGTTATTTGATTCCCTGGTTTAATTATGTTATAAGAATCTATTTATTAAGCGGCTGCCTGTTTTCTGAGGGCGGCGCAACGGAAGACTTGGCATGGCCAGAGCCTCTGCGGTTGTCGGTAATTTGCAAGGCTCGCCGACCGAGTGCTAATTTCGGTAGGGTGTGAGAGGACCGCCAGCGGACGGTATCTTTGTTAAGTGAGCAACACCAGCAGCGCGAGGGTGTCTGCGCTGGCAATGGATCTAAAGAAGGGAACAAAGGGAGGCAGAAATGCACATCCTAATCTGAGGGAGCCGGGGAAACCGCCTGCCTGCCCCTTTGCTGTGCGTGATGGAGGCAGGAGCAGAAGGGAGACTTTCAATAGGTCTCGGCTGCCTCCTCCTGGGGCTGGAGACCGGTTGCCATGGATATCCACTGATGGGAGGGCACTGGCAGTGACACTGCCGCGCTGGGGCTACTGTCTGGGGTGAAGGATGAAGTGGAGGATGCCCGTGGCTAGGGTGGGCAGCTGCAGGGATGTTTCCAGCGGCGGAGAAGCCGAAGGGGTTTGGGGGCTGGATGAGGCTTTCCTGAGAGCTGGGCATCCCTGTCGCGGCAGTGCTGCTGGGGTGGCTGTCTCAGCACCGAGCCTTAGGATGAATTAGTCATGCCCAAAGAGTTCAGAGGGGTCTTTTGAGCTGTACCTTGAACATTTCTGCATGTGTGTGTATGTGCATGCAGAATTTGGCTGGGTTGTGCTTTGAAGCCACTGGTTCTGCTCTCCAGCAGTGAGGCAAGAAGCAGAGCCGGCATTGGTAGTAAAATTGGCATTGCAGGAGTGTGTGTTTGCACGTATGTATGTGTGTGTGGTGTCGTACTGGAGGTTATGGTGTGTGGGGGAGGGTTGTTGTTGTTGGTTGCTTTCTCTCTGAAACAAAGAACCCAGTTCTACAACTTCATTTTTGAGACCATGGCTGCTGATTTCAGCAGAGTGTATTTGGGCAGAAACAACTATTTTTAGTAGGAGTGAAAACATTGTAGTTGCCTGAACCTGTGTGTTTCTTGCTGTGCTGCTCACATGCTGCAGTCGCAATCCTCTCTGTTTTACTGTTGTTCAGAAATGGTAAATGCCCATGTGAAGAATAATAAACTGCAGTTATTCTTCTGTTTTGCTGAATTAGCAGGAATTAACTGTAAGTATGGTCTTCTGCAGCGATATTTAATAATGATATGTGACTAATGTTCTTAACAGTCTTGATCCTTTCAAACCCTGTACTCGTTGGGTCTTCCACTGCCACGGTGGTTTAATTCAAACCTCCCTGTCTGAGCTTCATCCCAGTATGGCCCTATAAAAATAGGGCCATAAATATATTTTATATATTTCATATAAAACATCTGTATTATTTATATTTATTTTTATATATATTTAATATATAAAACACACAGATATGAACTTGCACCTCCGCTAATCAAGTCCTGACAAGGTGCTGTTAAAGGCTGTGTTTTCTGTGGGTAGAAACCAGCAGGGGACACAGAGATGAGGTCTGAGGAGGCAGGAGTGGCCTTAGCTGACTTGTGACTCATTTAGCTGTGATGCACTGGTGATAAACTAGTCTCGCTGAGGACACAGGCTGGATTTATTTTCATTAAAAGAGAAGAAATACATACATCATTGATTCTTTATACAGTGTGCATGGAAGCACGTCAATGAAAGTTTATTCCCAGAGGTATACTCATCTCTAGGCAATGTTCCTGCTTCAAGATGCTTAGGAGATAAGGAGTGATCCAGTGAACACGAATATGCTTAACCTTAGAAACGTGAGTAATAATAGCCATGTTCAAGTGTCATCGAAGCCAAGCATTTGCAGGATCAGGGCTTTAAAGGGTGCAGTCTTGCAGAAACACTCCACACATTCTGCTTTTGATGAATAGAAGTATTTGCAAATGGCAGCATTTTATGGGTAAGGACATTTGATGATATAAAACACTAGTGCAGCTAATATGTAAAATACTGAAGATGGTAACAGCCCAGAGTATATTTTTTTTATGATTGTTTTCTACAGAGCTGATTATGGTAACTGGTGGATTTTCACTGTGAGACTTTGAGCTAATGACGGTTGTGATTGTCAGGTTACATTAACGGGTACCCACGTATACCCTTGGTAAGCGCAACATGTGTCCTAAATGTCACAAGACAAATTAATCCCTGGTGTAATATTGTTAATTGGTAGGGTTGTGTGAACGATTAGTCCATTATGAATCACTATAAATCCATTCTAGCAATTGGGCAGATTTTCTTGTTTATAGGAATAAAAGGAAGCAGCAATCATGTTTTCAATCTGCTTTCATGGTCTAAGTAAGAAGTTTAGTACTGAATCCTGATTTTCTGTATTTAGTAGGAAAAGTTTCTATGCAAAGGCCAAGAAAAAAGGGAGATAATCCATCTAACGTGCTAATTTCCTAAAACTAAGGACACCAAAGCTATCTTTAAAATAACTCAAAGCCAGAAGTAGCTACAAAGAGATTCAGCTGAATGTGGAGTGGGAAACTACGTATTTTGAAAGAGTAACATATTTATATTCAAGTGACTGAACAGAATTTCGGTTATTAAATGTAATGTCCCTACTGAAGACAAAATTCTGTCAAAAGGAGAATGAATACACAGCTAGTCTAATTACCTTTAAAAATATATGTTGTATCTATTAGAAAGCAAGGAATTGTGGGTAACATAAAATTAGGGACTTTTACAGATAAAATGTGAGCCTTTGGCAGGACCATCCCAGTATAACTTGTCAGGATGAGAAGGGGCCCAGCTTTGAGAAGAAGGGGAGGTCCACAGCTAGGATCTGCTGAACCTTGGAACCCACCTCACATTTGGAGTGTCTTTCATGTGTTAACCTGTCATTGCACATGGCAAAGCAGATGATGGTCACGGGAAAACTGAGTATCTTACACTATCATTCACTAAAATAAATTTATCAGTGTTTTGGGAAATGTCCTTAATCTGGTCCTTAGACACTTGTCTGTAGGAAAAAGACATATTAATCATGACTGTTTGCGATAATTCTTTCCTCACTGTAAGTTACTTTCCAAATTGATCCACAGCCTCTTGTCCTGCTGGATTGCTCATCACTATGTCATTATCCTGCCTATTCTTGCCATATTCCAGCTCTTTGTTCTTCCCATCTGCCATTTGCAGTACTCTGTCTTATTACCCACGGGCCAGCATACACATAACAGTTCTACAGCGATTTAAGCATTTTACATAATTCTTAATCTGCAAGGAAATTTAATATGAAGTGTGGACTGCTGAAGTGGACATTTAACTCATAAGCAGTAGTGTCCTTTCTTAACAGCAAGGACAAGTTAATGAGCCAAAAAAGCAAATCATTTAGGTCTTCATTGCAGAAGCATAGTTTGAGAAGCATAACATTCCTTGTCAAAGAGAATAGACATATCTAATATAAAAATCAAAGGAGACAGTGCTAGCTGACAAGTAATCCTCCAATCTGCAAAAGATACAGGACAATCAAAACACTGAAATCACCTAGGTGTTTCTCTTATATTTTGATCGGAGAATATTGAAGGATTTGAAGATCAATTGGGCAGAACGACTCAATCTCTCCTCACAGTACCTACAGAACAGACTCTGGCAGTGTTGGCTCCAATGAACTGTCCTGCCGTATCCATAGAGCCCGCTTTTGGAGGAGAGAGAGTATTTGAACATTAGCTGTGTGCTGAAACCAGCAGGAGTGTCATCTGGGGTGATTTTTGCAATGAAGGCCAGTCCCCTTTGGTCTGGGCTTAGAGTGCTGGGTCATTGCACTGGAGAACTAATTCCTCTCGAGTCTGATGAAGTGGAAAATTTTCCCTCTGTGGCAGTGCCATTGCATAGATGTGACGCTGAAGGCAACAAAGCTGCAGGCAAGCAACTGTAGATGTGTAGTGCTTGGAAGTGCACCCAAGGGCTATTTGCTCAATTCAGGTCCCTACGATGAGGCTGGTTTTGAGAGATTAAGTCCTGTGCTTTGTTGGGGAAATGTGGCTGCTATGAATTTTACAGTAGACAGTGTCAGCATGACATAATAGCAGTATTTTCCTATTCTCTCCTAGCGTTTCATGGTAGCACGCCGTTGCACGCTATGATGTGAGTGTTGTGATGCTAGGGTGCAGGTAGCTGCAAAGTCATACAGAGATGTGTCTCACAAGACAACTACACAAGAGTCGCTGCCTTGCTAGAGACTTGCACATAAAAGGTATGGTTTTGATAAACTGAGCATTCACATGCATAATTAAGCAGCTACATGGTGTTGCGTGTCGTACCAGTTTGATGATCAAGATGAAGCGCAATAATTTTCAAAAGTAATAAGGAAAATATAAAACAGCAATAATGTAACCATAAACAGCAGGAATAAGACAGGACTGGCATTAGTCTTTGTTAGAACAAGGGAATGCCTTTGTAGATCCACAAACAATATGATCTCAATAATTTCTGAACTTGGAAGCAGATGTACAGTATATTCCCTCCAGCAGAAAGATTCTGATTTTCAGCTCATCTGGCAGAGAAATTACAAACAATGAGAAAGCGGGCGGGAGGGGAAGGAAATGAAGAAATCCCCATATCTCCAAGTAGTGCGTTTTTGAAAGCCCCATTAGCTGAGTCAGTCAGTGCTCTGAGACATTCCCCATTAAAAAAAAAAACAAACCAAAAATATTTCCTTGTATCGTAACTGCTTTAATACCACAAGCTACATAGAATATATAAGAAATTTGAGCAGAAGGAGGGATTTGGAACCTATTATTTATCCACCTTTAGGGAATCCTTTGTTATAACCAATAAAACAGCCCTCTACTTGCCAAGGCAAACTTGCAATTCATTACAGTGTAGCTTTTTAGGACTTACTATCACTACTGAGCACTGTTAAATATCTGGCCCATGGTAGGANTNGNCCACGGTAGACTTTAAGCTGGTGAAGAATGACATGCCGAGTGCACGGGGAGCATAGCTCAGTGTGTTACTCATGTCACTGAAGTAGGAAAAGAGACAGAGGCAGAAAGGCGTACTGGTAGGCTCTGGGCTCCTGCATCTCCTGAAGCCTGAAGGGTGGAAAGCTGTGGGGGAATTGTCTGGAAACACCTGACGTGCATACAGGCATAGAGGATGCAATTCGAAGGGAAAACATCCTCTTTTCAGAAAGACAGAGAGTCCTTCTTTGTAACAACAGCTCACTACCGCCAGGAGCGAGGGAGCGTCCCTGAGGCAGGGAATCTGTGCTCCTCTTGTCTTTAGGCTTCATCTTCGTGGCAGGCATGCATATACTGCAAAGTGCAGCTACTCAGGATGAACAGGTCTGTTACAGACAGCAAGGTCTCAGGAAAGCGAGCGGAGTGCCTGCGATTCTTTGCGTTGCAAACCCTTGTCCCTTCCCTGGAGAAACAACCGGCCAAGGCAGGAACCATGCAGATAATGGCCAGTATGTCTCTGTTTCAGTCACTTGAAGGAATCCCAAGGTCAGCTTGCTGAACACTGTTGAGACTTTTGTTTCTGTACAGCTCTTGCTGGTGGGTTGTTCATGTGTCCTCCAAAACCAGAGCAAGCTACATTTATCTACTGATACATAAAACGTGGATAAAGACTGGAAGACCGTAGTGCTGTTGAAATACATTGAAATATGTTGAAATATGCAATACTTTTCATATTTCCATGTACCTGGCAGAGTAGGGACATATCATGAAGCACTTGTAGACACTTTCAGCCAGTCAGCTCCTCTGCTTTTACTTGACCCATTTCTCTCCCCTCGTTGAAGCTCTGGCATCGGCCATAGACCAGTCCAGACTCTTCAGACAGAGAGGACATATGTCAGGAGGAGAGTGCTGGTACCAAAAGATTTCAGATTTTTGTCTGCTGGATGAATTCAAAGTGGCCTGCCACAGGTGAAACTGTTCCCCACGTGGGCACCACGAGAGTTTTCCTCCAGATAAGACTGGCAGTGACCTCTGGAAGGTATCTTTGACCATAGCATGGGAGCTTGGACAACTTTTTAAGAACTCTTGTCAGGTTTCTTTTTAACATATGCCCTTTTATTGCAGGGATCTAGACCAGTGCAGATGTTCATGAGCTTTCCTGCTTTTTTTCCATGGCTCATTATAGCTGTGTTTTTAGCCTTTTAATGTAGAGGTAAGGCCTAATATCAGATACTAAAGATATTCTGTGATCTGAGGGGGAACTCTGAGAAGACTTTCTATGAACTCTGATGGATTCATCTGCCTGAATCTGGGCATCTAACATAGCAGTAAAAGTCTGAGATAGACCCCCCCATAGCTCCTTTAGGAGTAGGAAGCCTCAGAGCACGATTCCTCTCACTCTAATGCAGCTGTCTAGCTAGGTTAGATGTAATGCCTGTGCTCTCTGCTATATATAAAATGACCTTATGGGACCTGGGCAAACTGAGATGGTCAGTGAATCCTATCCTGAATGCCTGTGATCTGATTTTCTACAAATGTGGCTGTGGCAGCTATTTCTGTCAGTATGTCCCACTCTTAAGCAGTTACCAGGTTATCCGAAGTGAAGATATGTTAGTGGACATTTGGCTGTGGCTGCTTCATGCACTGCTTATGCCACAGGCAGCAGGGGAAGGAAAAGTGGGCAGTGACAGCTCGGTGAGGACACAGGATCCAGCTACAGCACAGAGGCAGAGTCTCCTTTTCACTCATTTGTTGCACTGAGCAATGAAAATGGATGAGAAGGTCTTGCTCTTGAAGAGCTAAAACACCAGGAGATACTCAGAGTGGATGAAGGAAGGAGTTTATCTTCTTATTTAAAGAATTTTTCTTCCTGTTGCACAGTGAATGTTTGTCTTGTGCCTTGCAGGGCTTGCTGCTCCACCTTCCTTTTCCATGCTTTGTATGACCAAGAAGGACAAAGGAAATTAATTTTACCAAGTTGGAAACACTATTTTATTTGGGTTTTCTAAGTACTGCAGCTGCTGTTTCTGACCCACAGTGCTCAGGAACAGGAATGAGTGAAACAAGGACATATTGTCCACTTGCGAATCCTAGTTTTTACTTACTCGGAAGTTTGTGGGAAGAGGCAAGCAAAGGTGTGCTTTAGTTTGCAAGGAGGACGTTAACAAACAGCATCGGCACTCAGCCTTCTGTGTTTCAAAATCCATTTCCCATGGGCTGGCATTAACTTCCTTGTGGTTCGAGATGTTGCTGGATCCCTGATTCTCTTCTCTGCCTGCAAATGCAGCACATCAAATGCTGACAGTGAGCTGTATCGATGCTGATATTCTGTGGATAAACCCTCAAAGCTGGCCAGAAGTGTTTCAGCCATGTGCCTCCCTTCCCATAGTTTCTTTCTGAATAGTACATCAAAGCACTGCTGGGTCTGATCGGAAGAGATGTCCACCCACATGCCCCCGTGACTTAGGCTGTTAGTGTTTATTAACACTCTCTAACACAAGTCTAGCCTATGAAAAGTGCCTTTCCTACAAAAAAAAAATTTACTATGGCCTGCCAGTGGTAATAATTCAGCACTTGATGGGCTAGTTTAAGGCTACACTTCATGTTTAGCAAGCTTTTTTTCTGTCTCTTGTTTGTTTTGGGTTTTTTTTGTTTTGTTGTGTTTTGTTGGGTTTTTTTTATTATCAATCCGGGAATGTGAGGCAACCGAAAAACACTTGGAGCTTTATGACTTTGTCCAGCGCTTGTCTTTAAATAATGCAGTCCTGTGTCCAAGGAATGGATAGATGTGTAGAGCCAGAAAAGTGAAAAATCTGATTACCTTGTATTTATAGCCTTTCACTCCTTTATATGGTAGTGCATTAAGCTTTCTTCCATTGTCTGCAGCTGTGCCCCTGACAGGCATTCTGGTAAATCTTTTATTTACCTCAACTTCCCAGCCTTCAGCTACTACAAAGCGGAACATTTTCCTTCAGTCCATCACCTTGAAGGTGATGCCCATATAAGGAACTGTAAAATAATTTAAGTCAGAGATAAAAAAATACCTCTTACCTAATCTGGTCTGTCATACTAGCTAAGTATTTTTCCAATTAATTTCCAGTCTAATTTTAAGCAGTGGGAACTTCAAATACAGTTTAGAATATCCCACTGATTTCTGAGACAGCCATCCCCAACTATAGAGAAGTAATTCTCTACCACTTTTGATGGTGATCAGCTTTTATATAAATAGCCCCATCCTCATGAGCACAAGGAATAGCAAGTATTGCTCTCTTGCCAGGAGACCCATGCCTGCGAAGGCAGTTCTCACTCAGTTTTGACATATGGAGAGTGCAATAACAACTAAGCAAGGATTTTCTTCCATGAACTCCAAGCCAGCATCAGTGATTGTACTTCAGAATCATGTTATTACAGCAGCAGATGATCTATTGCCAACTACCTAACTACGGAGAAAACTTGCTGCAGCTAGGAAGTGCCCACTAGAGACCAACGCTTCCCTGCAGCACTTCATCTTTTTTAAACAAGGGATAAATACATTTACTCAAGTTCTCACTCATGGACTTCCCTTTTCATAATTCTCCCGGTGAGGAATTGCTCCTGCTAAAAAAATTTGTCTGGGGATTCAGCTCCCAGAAGACTTGTATTCTCCGAGATGTGGTGAAGGTTGTAGGCAACATTGAAGGGGCTCTGGTGCATCCAGACTGTAGCTCATGCTGCTTCTTCTCCCTTCTCTGGTGGTTGCTTCCAGCGTAGCCCACACTGGCACAGTGGGTCATGGTACAAGGAGACCCTAGCTGTTGCTAACGCTGCTTCAGAGCCAGAGAGGGATGGAAAGAGATTGTCTTGTCTGAAAGAGAATCTGTGAGGCTGGTCCTAGCCTTGATCAGGATGAAAAGATGAAAACTTGAGGGGGCAGGGGGGGATTCACTTGAAAGAAAAAAAGAAAAAAAATTGGACTGAGCCATTCAGAAATTTTTTTCCTGATTTTTAGGCTTTCTTACTATAAATGATCTGCTTTAAAGAACAGTTATTTTGATCTCCAATAAGTGGCTTTATCTCCTATAAAAGAGAAGTTCAAACTGGCACATATTAATAATTAAAACCTCATCATTTCAAATCATAGAGAGCAGTCCAGTACTCGGCAATCTAAAACTTTCTAAAAAAACCACAACCAAGTAGAGAAAGAAATCTCAATTAGAAATATTCAGTAGTGCTGCACAAAGACATCCGAGCCCATCGTTTCCCCAGCACGTCTGCTGGCGTAGGTCAGAGAGACCCCGGGAGAGGCAGTCCCTCTCTCACCCACCACCTCCTCACTCCAGCCCTGCACCCGTCCTTTCGCTGGCGCCGTGTCGCGTAGGTGAGGAGGAGGATGGTCCAGAGTCAGGTTAGGAGAAAGATGCTCCAGGGTAAGGTTGAGGAGGGTGTGGCTGGGTGCAGGGTGCAATTCTTGGTCTGCTGCCGCCACGGGGAGAGATCTTGCTTTCTCCCAGCTTCCCATCCCACTGCTCCCTTGCACTGGCACAGAAAGCTTTGCTGATCTTGCGGTGTACCCATTCAGGGAGTTCATCTGGCAGCAAAGTAACCACTAAAATAACAAGAGGAATATTTTCCTGCTAGTTTAGGTCTCTTTGCCCAGTGATGTGGTGGCCCAGCAGAGGAGGATGGACTGTGTGCCTTGGACGAGGGACAGTCAGGACTAGCTGTGCAGCAGCCGCTTGGGTCAGCTCAGCTGTATCCCAAAATCACACTTCGAATTTGGTCTGGATCATTTCCCCCATCTGATTCACCCTTTGGCCACACAGATGTTTGTGCTGGGCTCAGGGAGCCAGTGCAGCTGTGGGAATTTGGGCTCAGGGTAGGGAGAGGAGGATGGAAGGGGACAGGGTAAGTCCCCCAGTGATTCTGGTGTGCACAGCCTGTGAAACTGCAACCAGCTCAGCTGTTGGAGAAGCACTGAGCTTGTAGGGGCACCAGAACATGAACTTCCTTATTGAAAACATTGTAAGGGCTCAAACGAGGTGACAAGAGCTCCCACAGCTTCTGCTGCATCCAAATCTTTCCACCGCTCAGCACCAGCGTTGTCTCTGCTGAGCACTTCCAGCTCAGGACACAGAAGCAGCACTACGGTGGGAGTGGGTAGAGGCTATAAACCTTTGATGGATGTGGGCAGGGAGCTGAGAAGGTTCCTTGGAGAGAAGTGAGTAAATATGTGCAGTGGGGATGTAGGTGTGGTTAAGAGTTTCAGCTCATTGGGAACAAGTCTTTTATGGGTGGTAGAAATAAGGGGACAGAGACATTTCTCCTGGCTGTGTGGGGAGCCTGGGTCCTGCTCCTGCACCAGCACTGACCCACCGGCTCTGCCCTGGCCAGGAGCAGGTTTGTGCCTTAAATGCTGCAAGGAGAGAGGCCAGAACGAACCCTTGAAGGACTGTTTGTGAGAGGATGGAGAGGAAGGAGCAGCCCGAAGCTGAGCATCTGTGTCAGCTGGATGGAATCTGTAGGATGAAAGTGCGGAGGTTTTCTTAAAGTCCAGCTAAAAACATGGTTTCACTCACCAAGTGAGAAATGAGAGGTGATGCTAAATATAGGGGGAAAAAAGGCATAGCAGAATGTGACAGTACTTTCTTTAGCTTCCTGAACTAGGATGTGTGATAGCATCCTGTACCACTCTGTGCATTCATATAATATCTGGGGTTTTCCTGTCTGTTATAGCATAATTAGGTATAATTCATCATGTCCTATGGCCCAAAATATGTTTTTACTGTGAGAAGCAATAGTATGAATAGCACTAGAGCGATCCATGGTTGTGTCTCATTCGTTTTCGAGGGAAATGTGTGTGTTTGGGTTTCCCAGCTGCCAAAATTACAGTCTCAGTCTGAGATTTGAAAGATAGACTGTACTCTCTTTTACTTGCGTATCATCGCTGGTCTTTTTTCTTTATGTAACAGGCAAATGTTTCCACCAGTGACGTTTGTCCAACCTGGTTGTCTTCAGTGGATTCTCAGAAAATGGAGGTATTTCATCGATGGCTTTTCAAACACTTGACAAATTAGGCTACTGGGGAAACTAAAGAATGAAGAGATGATGCGATTTGTTTCACAGGCACACAGCAAAGTAGAAGAGCATCTCTTGCATTCTGCCTTGGTGCTCTCTTAGCTAGGCGATACTACCAAATAGTTTTTTCTTTTTTGGAAGACAATGAATAATTTTTTTGATAACCGGGAAAAAGCAGGTTGAACTCTTTCTCCCTCTGGTAAATTCACTGCAGAGGAAAAAAAGAGACAGTTATCACCAGAAGGAAAAAATCTTTTTCTGCAGAGTCAGCAGATTTACTGATCTTGTGCCGCCTTTACTATAATGCCTTTGCAAAGTGAAGCCCAGCTTCATCAAAGCAAAAACAAAATAAAAAATGAAATACTAGAAGATGCATTTAGCAGCTCTAGCTCACTTCATGTTCTAGTTGGTTTGGTATCTGTCTGCCTTAATTCGTCCAATAACCGAAAAAAAAAAGATCCATGAGTGTTCATGTAAGAATTGACCCTAGTTTATATTGATTTAGAAACAGTTTAGTTTATATGATACAACGTGAACTGCTGAACAACCTGAGAAATAATCACTTTCTCTGTTTCTTGGAAGGAAAAAAATGACCCACCTTCTTTCATTTTCTTCATGTCCTCTTTGTTCCCCTCCCTTCCACTAAATGTGCATCCCCAAGCATGAAAAAAACATCCCTGGCAAGGATTTTAATAGCTGTTGTTAGCAGTTCTGGCACTAATTAATAATTTCAAAGGCTTCTCTGCTTCCTTGTCAGTGGCTGAGCAATGAGTGGAAGCAGCTGCCTCCTTCAGCAGCCCCACCAGAGAGGGAAGATATAGCAGCCCTGGGCTGCTTCTGCATGGACTGGAGCAGGCAGATACCAGCTTCTTCTGTCCAAACTGAAGCACAGCCCCAGCTCCAGTCCAGGAGATACACGTCCCATGGTGTAAAACACTATGCTATATGCTATACTAATCCATCCGTAGAGCTTTGGGATCACAGCCAGTACTTTCTGTATGTTGGTGCTGCATTGCAACAGTATAGATATACTATGTAATTATAACATTAGCTGCCTCCTTATTCATAGATCAATTGTAGCACAGAGAAGGATAACATAAGATTATTTGTCTGTCAGAAGGCATAACCTACTAGGAAGAATTTGATGAATAAAACCTTTAATTTTCTGCCTTAATATGGATTCCAGCTTAAACCAGAAATGATGGAGTGCTGTCCCTCTGGTACCTGTCTTATGGAGACACATTCAAGGTTTGACACATTTGCCACAATCATTTTACTCTGTAGAATCCCGTGATTCATGGCTTTAACATTACTCAGGGCAACAGGAAGAAAATGAAACTGTAGCCTTCTGGTTTGAGACTCCAAAAAACAAAGCCTTAAGAAAGTACAGTTGTTATAATGCTGATGATAAGGATTAGTATACTTCAGCTGAAAATCTATTATACAAACAACATCTGAGTTAAATTAAACTTATCTTCCCCAATTCCTACAGTTTTTCCAATGTTAGGCTTTCAGTTATCTTATTACACTATGCTTTAAACTTTATCAACAGTCCTGTGTAAGCTAAAAAGATAACCAGCCATGCCTGCATATAGAGAGAACAAACTTTTCTGTGTAAAAGATTTAAAATGCAGACCTTTTTATTATGTTAAGCTAGTTTGGATCAAAAGAAGTCTTAAGATCATATTTTTATGTATATAATGTGTATGTATATATGGTATATGTAAATTTATTAAAAGAGTTGTGAATTTGCCCGCTCCCTGTATTCTCTATTATCTGCCAACTTTTGTGTAAGAATAATAAGCCTAGTCTCCCAAAGCTGAAACAAGAGAGGTATATATTTAGGCAAAAGTACTTATATACAACTTGAGAACCTAAAGATACCGATATTGTGCTACCCCTCCCTGTTTCACCTCACGTTAGATGGTGTCAATACATTTATCTGCGATATTTATAGACTGACTAGTGCTATGTGTCACTCAGGTAGAGGTGGTAGACACTTGCAAGTTTACCAGTCTCAGCTATATACCATCCATGACCTCCTCAACACTGGCTCTTCCTCTAAACTTCTGAGTAGTGCCAGACTATAATCTGCTGTTACAACTAAAGCAAAATAAATGGGTCTACCGCAAGTACGTTTCATTCATCCATCTAAGAGTAGACATGTATTGACTCAGGGTGCAGGCTGGGCAAAATTCAGCTTTTGATCAGCAGCTGTTTTCTATTTACAATATCAATAAAGATAAACCAGGAACTTTATTCCACTGGAAAAGGTGATTACATAGCCCTCCTGTGAACCTCAGGGAGCTACAGAAGTGCTGCGTAAAAGAACGCTCTATGAATATAGAACTGTTGCACGTAAAACCAAACAGTAAAATTTCACTAAAACTAAATTAATAAAACCAAGAACCTGAAAGTTAGGAAATACCAATTGTCTTATTTGATTTGAATCTTATATTTGATTGTGAAGTCATGTGCAGGACAAGTAGAGGCTACTCATACAATGTGGGTTTCACACTAAGAAGTACTTCACTGTTTACAGGTTCTCTCAGCTCACTCCAGACTTGTGGCAGAGTGTGATCAAAGGGACAGGGATTATGAGTGTGATCTGAGGTTCAGTGTGAGCTCAAGCCAATGTGACAGGTGAGGCATGGTATAACAACCTATTTATCTGTGATGGTCCCAGAACCAATGATTCATCACTCTCCATCACACGTTCTAGCCATTGGATTAGCCATTAGCTTAACCATTGATCTATATTTCATTAGTCCTACAAATGTATATATCGACACGCTTATCAGAAAGGCAAATTTTAAATACTTTGATGCTAAGTGGAGGTCTTTGAAACCATAAGTTAGAGACATGAATCTGACTGAATACTAACACCTTGGCCATAGGTCAGTCTGATTCAACTTGTTGTACATTGATATAAATCAGAAGAAACTTTGCTAGTGCTAAAAAACCTGTGCTAGCATAGACTGGTCTGAGATCAGACCTCGACCTCGTGGCACTGGGATGGTGGTGGCTGCTTTTGACAGCCTATTCAGTAGGCTACCTGGATCATCTCTGAGATATATACAGACAATTGAATTTGTTGAACCTGGACGTGAGAAGGAAATTTCACAGATTTTGGCTTCGTTTGCGCAGGTTGAAAGCGATTCTCTAGGGTGCACCCACTGCATATAACGGCTCAGCTGTAAATCTGAATGAAGGCTGGAGAAACAAAAAGCTGCCTATGTAGACAAACCACTTGGCTCGATGCCCTCTTCAGTGTTTACCCAGGCTGCAGACTGTTTTAGAAAAAGAAATCAAAGAATAAATATGCTCTAAGGTCTAAAGATTCTCTCAACTATGTAAAATACAAAACAGGGGCTGGGAAGGGCAGCTGCTCATTTGCATTCCTGGCATCCACTGCTAATGACTGGAAGAAACTGTAAGAAATGCTGGGTGTGAGATGCATTAATATGTAAAGGAAAACCACATCTAACAGAACAGCACCCTTTGGGTTTATTTTTTGCATTTTTGTAATTTCTGTGCTCTTTGGATGCATAGTTGGGATGTCCTCATATCAGACCTTTTTTTTAGATAGTATGAGTGTTTGTTTTTGTTACTGTGCTGAGCTCTCCAGAGGCTCTTTTCTAGGCTGAGCTCTGGTCTCCCACTTGTCCCAATGCAGTTTCCTTGAACTGTCTCTCCTGCAGCTGACTCTTCCTTTGGCCTAAGGTTTTACTGTCTCAGACACAGATGACTTGCCCTGGATGTTGCCCTCTCACTTTATTTTCCATTTTATGATGACTATTCCTGTTCCCTTTTATTCTTAAAATTGGAAAAAATGGAGGTTACAAAGGTTTCCCTGCAGTAAAATATGCCTGTTGAACTTTCTACTACGGCAATTCTCCTTTTCAGATTTATAAAGCTTGTGAATGAGTCTGGGCTGTAAACACCAATGCTTGGAGACCATTTGTGTTTGCTAGAGGAAGTCTGGCTCGGGGGACTGAGCATAGAACTAGAAGTATGAACTGCTAAGCTGTCCCCATCTCTGCCTGTGATGATTTCTAAGCGTATTTTGCCCTAACAGGACTTGATAATGTTTATAATGTCTGACTAATATTTCTAATATCTTCCAGCATTCAGATGGTTAGAAGACAATGGTATGCAGCTCATCTTTGTTGGATGAGTCCCCAGCTAGACAACTGAAAAAAAAAATGGAAAGATGAACAGCCCTTTGGCTGTGTTGGCAAAAGAGACCCCGTGCCACATTTACGCACATGGCTTTGCTCTAACAGCTGGTCCACATCACAAAGTACAATCTTTATTGTATGCCTCACTAGGGCAACAAGATGGAAATTCTCATTCTCTGCTACTTTAGCGAAAAGCAAGAGGCTCTGGTCTTGTACTGCAAAATCATTGTTCTTGTTTTCTATACTGAGATGCTTTTGAGGTGTAATGAGAAATTCAGAGCAAAACTGTGCTTTGACTTTCTCTCCCATTTGTGTACTTGTTGTCAGAGCCTGAAGCTATATAGACCAGGTGTTTGAGGTACTGATGCAGCTCTGCTTATGTATAGTTCCTTTGCTGTGTTGTTTTTGCAGTGGTGTTTCTCTGGACCTATTTCCTCCAGCAAATGTCTCTCTCTGGTAGCAAGACCAAGGAGACGGAATCCCAGCCCACTTGACGTTAATGGCAAAGCAATCATTGACTTCAACAGGGCCATAATTTCAGATCCTGACACCGTAAAGCAGCCTTCGGTACAATTGATTTCCTGAATTGTATTCACCAAATATATGATTTATTCTAAAGATTTCCAAATGTTGTTTGTTCAGAGGGTACACACAGCGGCTTCTGGCTTCTCTTCTCTTTCCTCCATAACAACAATTTTCATAGTTATATAATTTTAACAAATTAATTTAAGGGTTTATCTAAATAAAGCATGGGTTAGTAATCTGTCTAAACTCCCAATCGCACAAAATCATCAGTACTAAGGTCCCATTGGATTCTGAACACATTAGCAGCTGACATTTCATAATCATAAAAAAACCCACTCCACGCCCCAAAAGCAAGGCACAGAACTGGCTTCCTCAGTAGAAGTGGGTTTTAGGATCAAGGAACTGAGTCAACATCAAGCCTCACCAACTACTTCAGGCATCAGGACTCACCTGAACCTGAGCCTTTTTTGCTTGAAGTTTCATTGAACTTGAATGGGAATAGAATCAGGACAAGCTCACTCTCAGCTGGCCCCACACCTGAACTCAGTAACAAATCTTGCTAGTTTGATTTGCTCCGTGAAAATTGGATGTATACATCTCAAGATATTTTATCAGCAACATCTCAAGCTGTAGATGCTGTGGTTAGTATGAAGATAGGAAGCTGATTTGTGGTTAAAGTGAGGGAGAATAGAGAAGATTCAGACTTCTTTAGAGTAAGAGCAGAAGAGACCATTTTTGCATGCAGTGAGTGGGAAGGATGGCACAGGGAGATGAACAACTTGAGGCAGAAATGGCCTGACTGTGTTGTTCAGGAGCAAGTAGTAAGTGACTAGGACTAAGCTGGACCTAGGTGGAATTCCAGCTGCAGCTATTACCCTCCAGATCCTGCCCCTTACCCAAGAATTGAGAACGCATTATCCAATAACACCAGCTTTTTTAGCAGTCTCACAATGGTATATATTTAGCATGTTATTGCATAATTACATATCACAACATGTAATTACGTATTGCAATATGTAATGCTGCATATTACAAAGCATGCTGTTATCCTGTGTAGTGTGTAATTCATCTAAGCAGCAAGAAAACTTGTTTAAGAGCTGATAAATGTAAATTTATCTCATATGCATCACTAGTAAAATCAGTATGATATATATTCAGAGGAGAATGGGTTTGACAAACAAGGTCAATAAAATTTTTATCTGTAAATCACCCAGAGCACAACAAATATTGTGGTTGGGGTCTGTACAGTCAAAGAAAGAATAAGAAAATGAACCGAGTAACCAATGAACATCAATTAGCATATTGGCTGAAAGCTCTAATGGAGTAAACAGATTTTTTTCTGAATCATAAAAACATTTGAAAGAGAAACATCTCACCTGATGTCCACAAAGCTGTCTAAACATGAGATGTAATGTTGCTGTTAGTAAATGCATATACCCCTTAATCAACCTACTGCAGGTAGAAACCCACAATTTTGTAGGAAAACATCAAATAAAATTACAGTGCAGTTTATCAACAGGCGTTCTCTGTGTATCTTTGAGTATATTTACTGAAGGCTTATTCTGCTGAACTGAATCCCACTTAATAGTATTAGGGGGAATATCTATTTGCTTGATTTGTGATAGTAGTCATTTTTATTTGTTTTCCCGCTTCTCAATTGCAGTCGAAGCTTTATTCAATGAAACCTAATAAAAGCACAGAATGGGACCACTTCCCTGCACGACAGCACGTTGCAGTTTTGTCTCATAATGCACATCACAGGCATGCACAGACAGCGCGATGTATGCCGATTGATTTGGTGGCTTATGAGTATTAGGGACAAGATTTTATAATGTTCTGCTTTCAATTCCAGGCGGCAAGCAGCTTTCTAGAAAGCAGATTGGAAGTAAACTGTGCTCAAGGCCGAGCCACCCAAGGTTTCATGTGAACAGGTTAGGAGCGTGGGCCAGATCTAAAGTTGCTAGCTGACTTATCCATCTTGTTGGTGGGCTATTAGAAGAGAACACATGTTTATTAGACCCCTGGCTAAGCTAAACACAGTAGTTTCTGGAATATATGATGTTGTTGTTCTTGAAAGAAGCGAAAGAAATGAAATTAGCTGAACTGCAATTAATTTGGTTGCATTAAGGCTGAATTTACATGGGGAATAGGTGCAACCATTAAAACCATCCTGGACCCGTGTTTCTTCAAGCCTAGCCTTGTCCACAGCCCACCCTTGGCTGGAGGGCACGGGGCTCTGCCAAGCAGATGGCTTCCCTCAGCAGACGTGGCACATGCAGCTGTTGAAATGGCCCTGGTGCAGGCAGCGAAGGTGCAAGAGGTTCATAGTCTGGGGGAGCTTTATGATGATATGCTTGTAGTCTAAGATTTTTTTTTTCTTCCCCCCGCCCCTAGGCTACATATTAAATCATTGATGTGATTCTCAGTCATTCTTGTGCCAGGATATAAATCACTCACCTCCCAACAGCTATTCGTGTGTCTGCAGCAAAGCACTTTCTGTGTGGTAATTTGAAAGGCAATGAGGGAAAACCGGTACAGATCAATAATGCAAGGTTTTTGGGGTGTTTAGGGCAGAAAATGGATTGAAGGATATTCTTTGAGGGTAAAACATCTGTTACAGCCCATTACAAATAGGAGAACTGGGACTTAATGGTAAGTCTGGCACGTGGCACTGTTATTGTCCTAACCAAATAAAGAGTATGTGTTTACAAGGAATACATTAATGCTTGATGAGGCATGGATAGCACCATAAAATATCAGTTGCTTCATGTATTTATGAGGTGAACAGCGACTATTACTGATTTTGTGGAAAAGTCTATCTTGCATTAAAAAGCTTGTGATGAGGAATTTTATAGCCACGAACACCAATGACATGAAAGAAGCCAGAGCTAGATGCTGCAGAGTGCATAAGGGAATACGGCTGAAAAAATACTCTTACTGCTGTGCTGTGCTTTGAACTTTTTATTTCCCTGCCCCCGTGGGGCTGAGGTGAGCAGACATAAATTTGGCCTTCCCGGGAGAGCCGAGTGGAGGAGCAGCACTCTCTCCTTCGCTGCACTTGTGAACCTTTCTATCTCATAACCCTGCAGTCTGTCCCCTCATATCCCCAGCGTGGTACCCCTGCTACTGCCACTGCCACCGTCCTCGTTAAAAACAACCAAAACCTCTCCTGGTTCCCTTCTGCAAGAGGTGGCCCCTGAGACGCCTCCTTGGAGCACCACGGGAAAACGTAGTTTGGGTTACGGGTGCTTTGAGAAGGAATAATCCACATTCAGAACATCTGCGTGAAGGTTGTTTCTGCTTTTAGAGAGTAATGTTATTTAGTCTTTAAATAGAGCTAAGGAGAAAGCTTTCTTACATACTACAACATTTCTTAAATAGACTTTCAGGGAGCATCAGCTTGCATCTCCACCTGACCTGCAAAGGGAAGGCCTTTAAGGAACTACATCTATTTTTTTTGTGGGTTTTTTAGGGGTGCAGAGGTGTGGAGGTGTTCGCAGCAGAAGACGGATTTTGAGAAGAGTAACTTCGGCAGTTTTGCGCTGTGCAATCTCTCAGCCTTCTTCCACAGCAGTCTAACTGCAGAGTGCCCTGTGTTTGCTTTTTCCGGTGGAAGCACCGTTTCTTACTCTCAGCAATGGGTCCCTTCAGCCAGCATGGCATGCAGTTTCTAGAAGACTGTTGAATAAGGGACACAAAATATTTTACTTGACACTTCATATTGCTCCTGATTGCCAGCTGGACAATTGCAGCAGCAGTGACAAAAGCTGAAAGACCTGTTCTGCTGGCCTGATTTGTAGGAAAACAAGATATTTTTGTGCAAGCTGTCATGGCGAAATCCCTTTGAAATGTTACTCAACATGACTGGAGTGCAGAGTCAGGTCCTCTTTGAATAAAAGTCCTTAACTTTCAGAAGGACTGGAGGAGTATGGTTTCATCATTATAGCAAAAATAGATGCCAATGAAGAAAAGATTAGTTTTCCTGCCTCTTGCTGAATTTGTGAAGAGTTTTATGTGATTCAGTGTGTTTTATGAGCTGCGTTTCCAGGAATGATGACAGAAAACAGGATAATTGCTGTTTCACCGTCTTATCAGCTTTGTTTTAACCAACCTCCACTGACTTTTGGAAACAAAAGGATCAATAGGAGCCATCAACCATACCTGCCTGTGTATACCTCTGTCCAGTTATCCGACCCCGCCAGCCCACCTGCTTTATTGAATTTACAGCACACATGGGCCNCGTGAAATTACTCTGGGAGGGAGGAGCAGCGTGGAGCGTGGAACAACTTAGTCCTCCAAAGCAGAGGAGGTGGGAGCCCTCCCAGCAGCCCGGCCATCGAAACGAGCCCTTCCCAAATCCGCAGCTCACTGTGTTTTCTGGCAAGCTGTCGAGCAGTGTGGTGAGAACTCACGGAGGCTGCTGTCTGGATTGTAAACTGGGAGTGAAACCCTGCTCCTTCCTCTCCCTTCCCTCCCACACCTGTCCCATTTTATAAGATTTTATGGGATGGTGAGATAAAATATAATTTTTTTTGCCTGGCCAAGCTGGAATCTGCTATGCAGCTCATCATAAAGGAGTGCTGCATATGGGTACTCGGTGCATATGTATCCCATGTTCTCTGGGAGGAATGCAGGTGCACAAATATAAATCTCCAGTGCCCTCTTGAATGCCTCATACAGCTAAGCTGTCTGCAGGGTGTTGGCGGAAAGAACCAAGAGCTTAAAAGAGGCCTCTGCCCTCCAGAGTTGTTGGTGGGTTATTCTTCCCTCTGTGCTCAGCCACAGCAAAATATTTTTACCAGTGTTTATAAGAATATACATTCTGAGTCTCAAAATGCTGCTGTTTGGGTCAGTCTCTCCTGCTGTCTCTAATCATGACCTGTGGCAGATGCTGAGGGAAAGGGTAACAGGAGAAGGGTGTGAACAGAGTGACCTTGACTTTGCTGTACTCCTCAGGTTCTAGAAATCAGCTGCTTTGGGGTTTTGGAGATGAGGGTTGCATGCAGATGATCACACCGAGGTGCCACCTATCCAATGTTCACTCAGTCAATCACTCTCTAAACACTTTTTCCTGCAGATGACTCACCACAGGCGGTCAGTGAATAACCATAATACTACTCCATGCCATATAAAAAAGAACTTCTGCTTGCTTTTAAAATTTCTCTGGATAAATTCACTGGGAATTCTTTAGTTCTTATATTATGAGTAAGAATAAGAATCAAGACTCATTTCATCTGCTCCATAGTATTTAGGATTTTGCAGATCTTTGTTATATCCTCCTGGATACACTTGTCTCCAGGATAAAGAGTCACAGTCTACAGGGGAGACCCTTAATGTGGGAGTTACTTCATCCTTCCGATGATCCCTGTTGCCATTCTCCCTACCTTTCACAGCTCCATTAGACTGATCTGGAAATGGGGTGACAAGAGCTGCATGAGGTATCTGAAGTGTAATTGCACTATGAAATTACACAGGGCATAATAATGTTTTTCTGTGCTTTTCTCTTTTTGACCACTGCAGAATGTTGCGATGCAGGCTGTGTATTTGAGCAGACTTGCTTAGTACCAGATATCCAGCCAAACAGGTTTCAAAAACTTTCTAATAATCATTTAAATGATGCTAGCTTTTCCATGCTAAATAGCATCTGATTTTTTTTTTATATTCTTTAGCTTATGCCTAAAATATAGCACTGGGAAGAGAGAGGGAAAAAAAAAAAAGGTTTAGGTCCTTTCTAATTGTGATTCCTGGTTTTCTGGTGTGACAGAGGTTGCCTTTGCAGCCTAGAGTTGTACTGTGTTGGATTTTGTACCTGCAGCTGTTCCAGAACTAAATATTACTCATCCCAGACCTCAGGAAAGTGTAATTGGAATAAATGGAACAAAGCCCACATTTGCAGGGGGAGGTGGAAAACTTGTTCTTAAACCATTTGTTGAAAGCTGAGTAGAGTTTGAAACATGGAAAACTTGTTCTTAAACCATTTGTTGAAAGCTGAGTAGAGTTTGAAACATTAAGAGATAATCCCAGGGAAGATGAATTAGTGACCAGAATTCAAGAAAAGCTGTCAGATGTGAATAATAAATTGCATTTGTTACAAGACTCTGGTTTCTCACATGGGCACTTACATGGTACATATAAAACTATACATATGAGGTATAGTTTCCAGACCCTTTTTCTTTGCTTTTTGTAACTATTTTATAGGCAGAATAAATTTCATGTGTTTTGTTCACCTGAGCACATCTGTGTATTACAGCAGAGCTCCAACTGTCATGGATAATTTATATAGTAATATTTATAGCCAATATGCTAAACATTAATGCAATGGCCACTGACCCTGACTGGGCCCATGGGCAGCAATGCTGAGCGAGTAACCACACTGTTAGTGACACTATGCTTAGCTCTGCCTGTCAGTCTGGGCAGTAACACAGCAGATCAATGTTTTACTTTTTAAATTGTTCATTGCCAGAAGCAACGTCACAGGGCATTGCTGCCTGCAGGCTGGCATGGGGACCGTAAGTCAGCGAGCTATAATCTTTGTGCTTATGAATAATAAGGTGTGTGCCTGCACACTGACAGAGATCACAGTCACAAAATTTGTTTTTCTTTCCTTTTCCATACCACCAAGTTCTAAAGGGATACATTGCAGCAGTCCCAGGAATGAAGTCTTGCAGACTGTATATGGTTCAGCTGTTTCTGGAGGCTGGATTCTGGAGTCTCACTGCTTAGGAAGAGTATCAGGCAGCAGATCTACCCCTGGTATGTGTACTTTTGGGTTCTGGAGATAAGACACCAGTTCCAAACCTAGAGAATTTAAAGATATATGGGATTTAAAAATTGAATGCTAAGCAACAGCAATTCAGACAAATCTACTTGCATTTTTTTTTCTCGGAAAATTATAGGCACTTTCAATAGACAGCTATTATTGGATAAAACTTTAATGAAAAATGTATACTTTCCATGGGAAACATCAATTTTTTTTTCTTTGAGAACTCCCCATGCCTGAAATTCCTGAAGGTTTTGGAGAAGCGAAAGGTATTGTTAAAAGGTTTTTCAAAGAAAGACTAAAACAATCCAACAACTGGTCCAGTTTTCTGACCAACACTAACCCATGCATTTGGATCGCACTGGTGGGCTCTTTGAGATCACCCCGCATATTTTCTCCTGTTTTCTCTCTTGCTTCTTTGTAGGACTAGGGCTATTTTTTTTTATACTAGGTGAACCCTCCCCTTTTAATAGGTGACTTTTCTTTATGTATCCTTGACGTGAATTCAGGCAAGCAGAGACCAAAACTCGGAAAGATTTTCCACTGGAGGTTCCTGCTGTCCTGTGGGCCGATGAATAGATGCATTTCCCTATCTCTCTCATCGCATTTCTGTGTCAGCGACAGCTACTACAACAGCATCGAAAGGGTCAGTAAATCTAAGTTATACAACTAGCAGAAACTGTCTCATGCAACCTTCCCAATCTTTTTTTGTTGTTGTTACCTGTTATGTTATTGCAGTCTTCTGACAGCCTTCAGGCTCAAACTCTACGTGCCTGCCAGCATTTCCACTCCCTTACTGGGCCCATTCTATGCTTCTCTGCAGAACAGCCTTTTCTGGGCTTATTACTTTCTCCTCAGAGCCAAGACCAGCATAGGTAGGATAGCAATCCTCTCTGGAGGCTTGCTGGGGTTGTCCTTTGCCCATGTCAAAATGGCAAAACCAATATTAAACTCAAAAATATTTCTACACATCTGTCGGAGCCACTTCACAGTGCAAAGACCCAAGCATCTCCAGGAGGTGACTGGGTGTGTGCACCATTGCAGTGCAAGGATCTTACAAACTTTACTTTCCACAAATAGTTTATCTGTATCTGCAGTGCCTACAGACAGTCACTTCACAGAAGACATGTCCCTTTTCTCAGGGATCCTCTTAATCCTTGGTTTGTCATGGAGAACTCACCATGAAGATAAGAGGGAGACGGGTTGCTGGGGACAGAAAAAACCATTACGTGACTTAGGTGTGTTCTTGTCAAATAGCCATCCCTATTGCTGCACAGTCTGAAGCTGGCTGACTGCAAATCGAATACAGAGAAACTCCATTAGTAATTATATTACAGTGTAGAAGACTGTCACATGTGGTTTGTTATACAGGTCATATACTGTAGTTGTGTGGGTCAGGCTTGGAGGAGCGAACACCTTTCAGATTTGTGGCAAATTTCTTCTTAGCAATATACATCATAAGCCAGGTTAGCTAGGAATAACATCTGCCAACCATTGAGCCAGGCCCTCAGGTGAAGGCAGCCTTGCCTTTTAGTCCAGCCATACGCGAGTCATATTCTGATAAAAAATTTGAGGGATTACAGGGTAGATGACTATGGTTTCATTAATTCTTTGTTAATTTCAGCTGTTGTAACACAAGGATTGACAGAAAATTCTGCAGATTATTTTATGTTCCTGGGGATATTTCTGTTCACCTTAGCTGAAGACAGACCACTGCGATTCCTGTGGCTGTGTCGCTGTAGAGCTTGTCGCTGAATGCACCATTGTTCTTTCTAAGACTTCGATGTTTTGCACAAAGTATCCACATAGTCTGGCCATTCTGTTTCACTTTGTTTCCCTTCCCTCTGGATAGGACTCAAATATGTCAGATAAAAAGCTGTAAAGACAACACTAAAGGATTGTGTACTGATACAGAGACAAAATGGGGTTTGTCTTTCCAGTTTCCTTACTTGAACAGTACCTACATTTCTCTTCCTGAGTGCCATAAAACGTTAATAATGCCAAAAGTCTTGCTGTGATAACTTGATTTGAAATCTCTCTATATTTTAGCCCTGGCTGTGAGCTGGAGCTCTGAACTCTGGATTAGTAAAATCCAGAGGTGGAGCACATGCAGAGATAGCATCTGTTGCAACCAGTGTTGTCTTTTAAAGGGTAATCTCTTATGCGCGGAGCAGACTGGGCTGTATTTCACTGCCTCCCTTGCTGTGACTGCTGATCATGTAGACTTACATAAAGCTAACTTTAAATACCTCATTTGGGTAGGGGTTCCAGCAAAGCAGAAGATGCTTGGGGTTCAGCACAGGCTAAACCACCTGAATGTTTTTCTCAGTTGCTGGGTGGACTTTGCTACCAGACAGGGCTAGTTTGAAACAAGGCTGAGCGTGTCAGTGTGCGTTTCAGTCATGGCTTTGACCACTGTCAGGATGGATCCTGGCTAGCATAAAAGTCAACTAAAAAACTCATATATATGTTTTTATAGAAATACTATACTACTACAGTGATGTCCAAAATACCACTTTTGCTGCCTGTCTCCCAGCAGCCAGCTAGGAGGGAGCAGTAACCCTTGCTTGGTAGGGATGGGAAGAGGAAATAGCCTGGAAAACAGGGGAAGTAGGGTTGGGGTAGTAACCTCTTCGGCTGGCAAAACTGTAGAAGAAGGGTCTATGGGTCTTTGTCTACAGCCTCATTAGTTCTGTGTTTGCTTTACAGCTATGAGGCAAACAAGAAGCATTCCTCTGGTTGTATTACTCCTCCAGTGCCTACTGTCCTAAGTGACCTTCTCTGTCCTCAGATGTTGCACTTCCAACTTTTTCAGCTCTTTGTCCACAGCAAGCGTTAAATGAAATTAAGCATAAAACCGAAGCATAAGCTAAACTGCACCCTGTTGTATTACAACCATGTGTCCTATAACCGCAATAAAATGCCACTGTGATAAATCTTTAAGTAGGGGTCAATAAAGCAATAATACCGTACAGTGGAAACTGATCATTTAACATAATGACTGATTTATTACACCATTAACTTGTCCTTAGCTTTGTCTTAGGGCAGTTTACTAAGTGAGTGCTTGTTAACTACTGTAATAAACTGTTTCTTGGGGGAAATACTTAAATAAGAGTCTGTAGGTTATTGACAGGTGTGGGACCAGTCCTTCAGTCTACCAGAACAGTGAAGTCTGTAGCACAAAAGAAAAACACGTATAATTTGATAATTTTCAGTCATTATGGTTACAAAGAAAACATTCAAATGTATGAAAGTAATTACAATGAGTAAATAATAGGCTATCGTAACTGAAGTTAAAAAATTAAGCCTTTGGGAGAGGGATTATTTTCGCTTATGTGCAGAAGGTAGGAAGCTGGCAAAATTCTGGCAGAGAATGCCTTTGGCCAGCGGAGACCAGTTATGGCACTCCCTTTTCTGCTTGTGTCTGCAGAGAGATGTTGCAGGAGGGTAGATGATGGCCACATCAAAAGCGAGAAGGACTTGAAAGCTTGATGAAAGGAGGTAATATGACTGTGGTAGAAGAGCACAGGACTCAGAGACCTGGTAGCTGTTGGCCCAGAGTTCCATACTTTCCTATGGATGGCCGGGAGGAACCAGTCCCTGAATCTTGCCCTCCCCAGCTGGAAAGAAGTCCCTTCACCAGTACCTATCCTGTCTTTGTCACTGGCATTAGAGTGCTTCAAAACGTTCTTTGGTTGAAGAAATGTGGGTTAGCCCATACTCGGGACTGGACCTAGACCTCAGAGTGGATTATCCTGCGCTGAGATGTGCTTGCTAAGACAACTATCTATTTGCTCCAGAGCAGTGTCCTAGTGAACTAACATATGAGCAATGGAGATAGGACCTTAACATGGAACAGCAGGCTGACTGTAGGGATGCACCTTTAAGAACACGTACGCAAGGGAATCAGACGTGTTTGTGGCGTTTTTCTGACACGCAGGCCAGCTGGCGTGGAGTGGCCTTTGACTGTGCCATTAAACTTTTTAGCTTCCAAGCCAGGTGTCAGCACTCAAACTGAGCATGGTCCCTGGCTTGTGCTCAGGAAAGAACTATTCTGGAAGAGTGCTATTTTGTACTGAAACCATGCCTGGGTCTGCCGCAACAGTACTGGGAGATTATTGATTTCTATTGCCCTGAAACATTTCCTGACACAAGCTAATTTATTTAATGCAAGTAGTTTTAGAGCTTTGGAGGGCTGAGGCAAGTTACCCGGTATCTGTACCACCATTGTGCTATTTTTATTTCATGCTAGTGTAGCTCCACTGACTTCGGTGAGGTTACTCTTGATTCATCCTGGTGTGATCAAGATAAAAATTTTTCTCACATGCTCTTGGAAGCAAAAATGTCCACTTTATCCTGTTTATAACTCTGTCTTCTTAAATTTAATGCATGGGTAAAGCCCAGCTTGGTAATAAGCTGGTTAAATGATGAACATATCCGCACATCGGAAAATCATCTATAACTTGGACATCAGCAGAAATAGACTTGTTACAGAGAAAGTTTTTTAATAGTGATGTAGAAATCAGTAAAGATGAATACAGGAGAGGAAATATCAGGAGTAAGAGAACAAGTATCACATAAGGGAGGTGTGTGGAGAGATAGGAAAGAGCAGAAATGGATGGAACAGCTAGTAGTGACACTGGAAGTACATACACACATGGAAAGAGTCAAGATTGAGTAGAAATAAAGCAAAGATCTAGACAGCATAGGCATTATTACAAGTGGCAGATAGGACACCTGGAAATACAAAAATGTTAGTGGAGGGAGATTAAGTAAGTGACCGTATAAGGTAGTGGTGGGAGAAGCTGGGATGTGAGGCAAAGGAACGAGATGTGTGCCCAGCTTGAAGCAGGCTCACGAGGCTTGGGAGAGGATAAATTTGGATCCGGCAAGGAGAATGGCGAGGCTAAGATATGGGGCTCAGATAAGGAACTGGAGGAGTCAGAGTGTTTGGGAAACATGAAGGAAAGGGAAGCCCAGCTTGACACTGGAGAAAAGACTGCCAGAAAAAGCCCTGCAATGAGGATGATGGAGACGCTGATGGAAGCTCTGGCATATGCATGAGTCGACCCTGTTGGGGGGGAGGAAAGCGGATCATCTGTCATGGCAGAGCATGTGAGAGGGTGCTCCAAAAATAGCTAAAAGGGGAAGGTGACAGGTAGGCTCTGCTGGAGGGGAGAAGGAGAGGAAACTTAGACAGAGTCCCAGCTGGATGCAGTGAAGTTCGTGACGCACTAGACTTTAAAACCCTTATAAATCAGTGTCGGGAACAAGTCTGCCAACAAATGCAGGATGAGTAAAATAGAAACTGAAAACCTCACTATCTAGCTGAGAAAAAACACATTTTTAAATGCTGCCTGCCTCCTACATGAAGCTGAACACATCTGAAAATATCCCCTAATTTGCATACAAATAGCTACATAAATTGGACTTGGTCTTGCTTCTGGTTGTAAACAGAAACATGGGAAGAGGAGGCAGCACAGTGCAGCAAACACCGTGCTGGACTCGATTTGCAGATCTGCTCCAATCTCACTTTCTGACCTTGAGTGGGAGGCCCCTTGGGCAAAAAAATGGCAGAAAGAATCTTTTATGTTCAAGAGGAGCATGGGAACAGCTAACAGGGACAAGGGACCTTATCCTTGAGGGAAATGAGTCTTTCTGGGATGTTTAGAGTAGAACCATCTTCCTTAACTTTGGATATTGAAAAGTTATGCACCTAAATCTGAGACAATTACCTTAGACTGGATTGATACTAAATGGAGGAAAACAGGTGGAAAGCCATTCTTCTGACCTATTACAAATGCCTGTCTTAGCATAAGATGAATTTCCCTTGGGAGATGGGATCCATTAACAGCCTTAAAAGGAACGTGGTGTAAGTGCATTGGATTCAAATGTCCAAATGGTAGGTGGCCGAATTACAGCAGATGACTCCATCCTAAATTATCTTTCTTTCAGGAATTTGTCTGAAAATACATACTGGCAATACTTAACATTCCATGTAAATTTTTTTGTTGAGAGCTTGAAAGGTGACATGTAAACATACATGCTATTCTTAATAAAAATACCCGCAAATTTCACATTTTTAGCACTTGAAAGATCAGATTTTGTGGTAACAAAAGCACTGAAATGTCAGCAATTCAAAGCATTTTTCTCATTCCTTTTTCTCTCCAACTTTAATAACTGAAAACAAAACAATTTGTGTGTAACTTCTATGCAGGCCAAATCACACTGCATGAAAATGATGGAGTTTTCTTCTAGGAATATTAAGTCTATTATTAGAAAGTAGCTTCTTTGGCACAGTTATTGAAAATCTCAAACAGAAATAAAATCTTTTTTTGATATAAGTTCTCATATACACTGGAAATGAACATTTTTTGAATTAATCTATTTTCCAGCCGTCACTTGGAAATGGTTTTGCTGAAAGCTGACATCATATGTGGGATCCGTGTCAGTTTTGTTAGACTGTCTACAATTTCTTGTGTAAATCTAAACCATGCTTCCATTTATAGCCAATAGAGAGGTGTCTCTGCAAAGGCAGCTGGTCCCACACTAAAATGGACACCCAAGGTAGCTTAGATAAACCATTCTTTGTAGACCATTTCTTTTCCCCATTGACTAGAGTTTAGACTAAAGACATTTACACGGCTACAGTGAAGACGAACATCTCATGCAGCATGCTCTACTTGAACAGTCATTGCCATTGGATTGTGAGACACTGGCACAGGTTGCCCAGAGAAGCTGTGGATGTCCCCTCCCTGGAAGTGTTCAAGGCCAGGTTGGATGGGGATTTGTGCAACCTGGTCTAGTGGAAGATGTCCTTGCCCATGGCAGGGGGGTTGGAACTAGATGATCTTTAAGGTCCCTTCCAACCCCAGGCATTCTATGATTCTATGATTCTATGACTGATTTCAAAATTCCCCAGGATCACCAGTGTTACTCCTGCCTCCATAGCTTTTTTTCCAGGAATATGGAAGTGGTGAGACTGCCTGCATCACTGAATCCACTCCTGCAATCACAAGGAGTGATGACAAATCCCATGTTTTCAGACCCCTCAAATGCAGCCACGCTCTGGATCTCCTTATTCCTGTAACACACTGCCCTTTTGTAGAGGCTGGTCTATAGCATCAGCTTTATTTAGTTTTAATTTTATCAGTATTGCTTGTTCCAGCATGAAGAATCACCAGCAAATCTTTGCTGTTCCTCTCTTGTTCCTTTCCTGCTTGAGGCCCAGACTGGGTACCTGTCTTCTTGGCAGACTGCACAGCCCTCTGTACTCTGAATGTGCTTGCCTGACAAAGCTGAAGGACCTCCTTAGCAAGAGCCTACAACCACCTTCAGGCTTCCTTTCTTCTGATATTTATACGCATGTGTTGTCCTTTCTCGTCCTCTCTGCCTTTCGGCTATACATGTCCCTATCTACTGTTTTGATGCTGAATACTCTGCATTTTGGTTCATGTTCTTCTCCAGATTCTGATTCTCAAACATCTCAGTCATTTCCAGTTGCATTACCACAGGGCTAGTATCTCTCACTGTCACCTCGCCTCCTTTTTTTTGTGTTGAGTTCTCCAGTGTAGCAAACCTGTTCCTCAGCACTATCTCTCTGTACAGAGTGCTGCTTTTTCTGATTTGTTATGATGTTTGTGCTCTCATTTGTGGGTAACCATCTTCAAGTAAATTATGCCTGTGTCTTTGTGTCCTCATATACTTTTCCTTCTGCTCAAACACAGATACCCTCACTAAAACTTGTCAAAAAGTCTCTTTCCCTAGACAAATATCTGAATAACCTGTCAGTGCAGTGTTTGTGAGGAGGTCTCTGACGTCCAAGTAGAACAGTTTCATAAAATACCACAATAGTTTCTTGAGTTATCTCCACTAATGGGTGGTTGTTACACCCATCAGTTTCCAGGAGGTCCAGCCCTACCCATAACAATAAATAATTCCCTTGCTAGAACTCATATGTTGTTATTCTTTTGTTAGAGCTGAGCTGTATCAGAGCCACAGGAAGTCAAAACCTTTTAACTGTGCTCAACATTAAACTGTTGCAGGTGGTTAAATGTTTTGCCCAGATATTGTTACGGGCTTGGAATCAGCTAGCACAAATACAAACCCATTGTCAGCTGTAGACAGAGAGCATGAGGCCACTTCCGTGCCTTTGATGTTCAGACCATAATGCACATAGATGTTTATGTCACAGGTCAAAATCGAGGAACAAGCCAGGAATCACACAGGAAAGCCCACGATGAAAAAAATCAGGGAGAAATACCGAGAGGAGCTGGGCAGAAACCATTCTTGCTGTGTTCATTTGAGAGGGTTGGATCTTTCCTACAGGACCTCTCTGATGGGCTGGATGTTGTTCTGCCCCTTTCCCTGGCAGCAGACCCTGGCTCTGAGTGTTGCCTCAGCCCCGTGGGGATTTCTTCTGGTGTTACAGAGCCCTCAGGGCTGTGACAGAAAAGCAACCTTCTTTCCTCACTTCATGAGATGGCTTCATGTTGAGAGTTAAGGGAGTTTGCACACAAGGGACTCAAGAACGTGTGTGCAAGCTTTACAGAACTTTGTGGGAAATTTGCGAAAAGGTTAGCAGCTTTGGACTAGATTAATTTTCCTTACCCTGTGAGCAAGTTTCTGATAGTGGCAGCTGTTCGAAGATGACGTAGATCTGTAGCTCTGGCAGAGTAGGAGATTGGTATGGAGAGTAAAGGAGCAGAGGTGTTTGGGCTAAGAGGCAGAGGTACTCTGAGGCCAGTGATGACTGCAGCTTGCCACTTTCTGTTTCTAGCAAGCAATTTATGACTTGAAAACATTCAAAATTCAACTTGAAACCAGTGGCAAATTCAGGTCAAATTGAAAGAACAGATGTGACCGAAGAAAAGCAAGTAAAAAAACTCACAAACAAAAAAGTGTTGGCAGTGTCAAAAAGATTAGTTTCAGCATTCTCCAAACACAATGATTCATTTTTTTTAAGCTGGATTAATAAAGAGCGTCTGCTGAAGGAATTCCAGCTCTCATAACCCTGGTGATTACAGCAATAGCCCAACACACTGAAGACCCCAAAGCCCGTCTCTATCTGATGCTGAAATGAAGTTTGGATATCGACTTTCTTCTTCTAAGGAGACCTTTCCCACTTAGCAATCAAGTATTGCATCTTTAGTTATTCTTTCTCTCTGTTGGACTGGTTCCATTCGGAAATTAAATTGTTACAAACAAATATTCATTGGGAAGGAGAGAGACTTCATGAGCTGGGAGTCTAGAGGACGGAAACCTGAGCTCAACTCTTTCTTTCAAGTCACACGGCACGGGGGAGTTGGACCCAGATGAGTGCTTTAATCAGCTTACTCTGGAGAGAGGCGACAAATGCTGCCGCACCTTTTTCGTGGTTTTGTGAATGGCTCCACAGACTAGCTTTCCATGCACGCTTTTTTTTTCTTGTCTTTTTTTTTTAAATGCTTCAATATCTGGAAATAAAAAGTAACCTATATTTCCAACTGAATGACATTTTTCATGTCTTGCTCTATTCAAACACTGTTTTCTTCATTTTGTGACAATTTTTTCCTCCAAATTTTCATTTTGTTTCCTCAACATTTTAACTCACATGCTGAATTAAATAGTAAGTCATTCTTGTGGCATGTATTCAGCTTCCTATTGGACTTCCAATCCAGTGGAAATTTATAAAGGCGAAACATATATTTTGAATTTTCTTTACTCCGTAGGAGTGGGTGGCTGAATATTCTTTTTATTTAGGTCCTTGTTTAATAGCACTCCAATGATTTTGTAAAATCATAATTTCTGCATCAGAAATAATGACCTCGTGGTGTGGCCCATTAAAAAGACCTCATGGAATCATAGGTTGGAAAAGACCTCTAAGATCAGCAAGTACAACCTTCCACCCAACACCACCATGCCTACTAAACCACATTCTGAAGTGCCACATCTACATGTTATTTGAACCCCTCCAGGGATGGTGACTCCACCACTTCCCTGGGCAGCCTATTCCAATGCCTGACAACTTTTTCAGTAAAGAAATTCTTCCTAATATCCAACCTAAACCTCCACTGACACAACTTGAGGCCATTGCCTCTTGTCCTATCACTAGTTACCTGGGAGAAGAGACCAACACTTACCTCACTACAACCTCCTTTCAGTTAGTTGTAGAGATCAATAAGGTCCCCCCTCAGCCTCCTCTTCTCCAGACTGAACAGCCCCAGCTCCCTCAGCCGCTCCTCATAAGACTTGTTCTCTAGAACCCTCACCAGCCTCACTGCCCGTCTCTGGACATGCTCCAGCAACCCAATGTCTTTCTTGTAGTGAGGGGCCCAAAACTGAACGCAGTACTCCAGGTGCAGCCTCACCAGTGCCGAGTACAGGGGCACGATCACCTCCCTGCTTCTGCTGGCCATGCTATTTCTGATACAAGCCAGAATGCCGTTGGCCTTCTTGGCCACCTGGACACACTGCTGGCTCATGTTCAGCTGGCTGTCGACCAACACCCCAAGGTCCTTTTCCACCAGGCAGCTTTCCAGCCACTCCTCCCCAAGCCTGTAGCGTTGCATGGGGTTGTTGTGACCCAAGTGCAGGACCCGGCACTTGGCCTTGTTGAACCCCATACAGCTGGCCTCAGCCCATCGATCCAGCCTGTCCAGATCCCTCTGCAGAGCCTTCCTACCCTCGAGCAGATCGGAACTCCCACCCAACTTGGTGTCATTTGCAAACTTACTGAGGGAGCACTCAGTTCCCTCATCCAGATCATTGATGAAGATATTAAACTAGACCGGAGCCAAAACTGAAAGGTACAAACCCCACAGATTATATTACTGTCCCATTATTCCGTTTTTCTGGGAACTTTTTCTTTCTGTTGTGCTTTATTGTAGAAGACAGAGAATAAAATAGATTTGCAGTCATTTCTAGGCTGTTTTGCATGGTGTGCTGTGTGTTGGTTTTTAATGTTTCAAATCCTTTAATCCTTCAAGTAAGAAATATATATAAACTTTAGAGCATTGGCTTTCCAGGAACTTGTGCAAATGAAGAATTTCAAAAATCTATGGTAAAGGGATTACTACACATTACTATTGCTTAATGACTATTATTGTGTGCAAATCCAGATGCCAGTGTGAAATCAACACAGTCAGCAAGCAGTAGGGGAGATACAATAGAGAGCAAAAATTAGGGTCAGTAAATTTTTTAGCCAGAAGCCAGGCTATTTGCAGGAGGATATAATTTCATTTATTAAGAAGTGGCAACTCAGATCTCAGGCATGTTGAATCTTTGTCTGGATGCACTGAAGTCTTTGCTGACTATCAAAAGAGGGAAAAGAACAACTTGCGTACTTAGGTGACTAAAAATGAACTCCATTGCTATGACCTGCTGTCTGCATGCTTGATGTGGAGAAGATCTCCAGTGAAGAAGGCTGGGCATGACCTACAGCTCATCTACAGCCTTCCTTATTACCATGGTGGTTCTCACCAGTGGACTAAGATGCAGGAGCCCAGAGACTGAAGTAGAATTTTCCATGCAGCTCTGCACACTATCTCTAGCTACCGGGCAGCTGACAATTGTGGTGCAGACCCACAGCTCAAAGTAGAGGAATAATGACAGAGATGAGCTAGAGGGGCTCTTGAGCTCTGGTTTGCTGCATGCTCTCACTTTCCCTTGTTTCACATTTTCTTGTATATTGAAATAAAGATGAAGGTAATTAACCGCCTACCTTGCATAGGTGGTGTGAAGTTTAATTAGCACGTGTACTATTGTGTTGCAAGATAGCTTAATGCTGTATTGCTGTAGTGCCACTTTTTAATCTTGTGTGAGAAACAAGGCACATTACTCAGAAGCTGCTTGTATCTGAAAAGTGGGAAAGGCAGACGAGGGTGAAGTAAGGGACCTCTTGCTGACGTGGCTTTCAGTGTGTTGGTAGTAACGGCGGTCTGGAATGAAAAGGCTAGTCAGTAACCCCATCCTTGTTAAATCTGTCCATTAGGAATAAAATAAGTTTGAATCCTTACCAAATGTACACAGATATACTTGCACGTCTTGTGACCTGTTGGATGTAATACAGTTAGACTACTTCAACAGCAATAATGTTTTTGACAAGAAATGTAACTCCAAAATCTTTTGCTCCTGGTGTAAACCAGCATTTATAGTCTACTTGGGAGTGAAGGTAAGTATCTCCTAATGAACAGAGAATTGTGGTTAGGGAAAAATCAGGATAGAGGAAGAGAAAGAAATAATTTTTTTAATAGAGTTATACATGTCTTAGTCTTTTTATCATAATTAGCTTTTCTCCTCTTATGGTTTTTTCCCTATATTCCAGTAGACTATTAAATCAATAACAATCTGTACAGTGTCTGAAAAAAGTTCAAGCCAAATGAACTTTCCCATATGGATGTAATATTTGCAGCCATAAATAAATTCTTAAGGTTTTTGTCAGGCTTTTCACACACCCACAGATTCTGCTATCAGCCAGTAAATCTTTGTTTAAGACACTGTGAGATCAGATTTCCCTGGGTGAAGTGTCGGCCAAAATGGGGACAAAATAACATTGCAGAAAAACTAGTATTTCCAAGTTCTGCCTTCCTTTCCACCCCAAGCAGAGTATTCTCTTCTCCTTTTCTTTTGATTCAGGATTTCCCACCGTGGTGTCTACTGGGAGTTGGGAAGGAGAAGCAAATAGTGTCCTCGGTGTACATTTTTTCTAATATCAGAGGGGATCTTCCTGTTGGACAAATGGGATTTGAAAAGTCAAAAGTGCAGCAGGTCATCTGGAATTGTTGCTGTCTTCTCATCTTCTAGCAGAACATCTGTTCAGTTAGCTCAGGTTCGTAGCTCAGTCCCTGTGCAATAGCACAAAAAATGCCTCCTTGATTTCTCCAATGATGTTTGAGAGTATGTCTTGAGATTCCTCTGCAGCATACACAGGGGTCTTATGAATGCTTTCAAAAAAGGTTTTCTTGCAGCTATTCGCATAACACTGTACTTTCCTACAGACCATAGCTCTTCATCTCTTAAAACTCTCCCTGGGAGTTTGATATGTAGATACTAAAGCAGTGCAGTTGCAGAGAATACTACGATCTCATCAGTGACTCCATTAAGCAAAATAAAATTATACCCTTTGTATCAAAGAAAGGAAGAATATGAAGCATAGAGCCTCATCATCTTCCTGGAAGTCAGAGTAATGCTCTGTATGGTGATAAATCCTGAATAACCCATTTATTTTTGCATCTAGAGATGTTAGTAATTCATTTTTCTGGGGGGAGTTGCTCCTTTTCCACCAAGTACTTCATTTAGACTGCTTCCTTTTTGAAGTCATGGCAACTGTAGCCATGGCATTTACCACCTATAAGAATTATTAATGCTCCATAGCTGAGCTGGCTTTAGTAATTAACAGATGAAAGGCAATGGCTCAATAACAATAATACCTCTAATCAGCAGGATGCATCTTATATGTACACTGGACTTCCATACACAAGAAGAATCTGATGATGTCAGATACAGATTAATTTCTACAATCACAGAAATATAAATACCACTGAGGGACTGTCCAAAGTCCCTAATCATCCTCTTGCCCTGAAGCAGGAGAAGTTACAGGATTAGTTATTGCTCTGCTGACATCCTGACTGAAGTTTGCACAACCAGTTCTTACAATGTTCCCATGATGGAGATTCCTCCTCCTACCTAGGTGGGTTTGACAGTCTCATTCCAGTGCTCTTATCCTCGCTGTTTACCTTTTTCATCCTGATGCTCAGCTGGAGTTGCACTGGAGTTTACACCCCTTACTTCTTGTCTTATCCAGCACAATCACCGAGAACAGCTCTGACACTCTTTCTTTAAGGCAGTCTTTTATGAATTGAATGCTGCAGTGGGATAACAAAAAAAACAACAGAGGCATACACCTGCAAACCATCTTTCATATGAATGGTTTATTAGCTTCAATGAGCCAACTGATTTTATTCAATGTCTTGCTCACAAGTAGAGTTTTGTGGCCTGACTAACACTGGCTAGCTAAATCGCTAGCTGATGGTTTCTGTGGGCTCTCTCTGTGGTTAAGTGCAGTAACTTGTGGTGGAATTAAGAAGCACCAAGTGGTACACAGGATACAACTCCTACACCAAACACTGATGGGACTTGTTCCTTACCTGAATAACACAAATCATGGTAGGCCTATTTCCAGATGAAATCTTATAAGGAATATTTTTCAATGATTTTAATAGATCTTCTAATGCATCTTTAGCAGCGGTTCATAGCACTTAGGAAATGGGGCATTACTGAAATTTGCCTTTGAAATTTACTTTAATTGAATAAAATATGCCAGTAAGCATGGGAAGAAATGGTATAAATATATTTACTGCATGCCCTTCTGCTTACTTTTTGATCACCATGCTTAGTCTTGATAGAATCGCACTCAGTGAATCATGTACACTGGCAGGATGTACTTTTACCTTGCTGACCTTTCATGTGATGCTGAGTGAATTATTAATCAGGACATACCTCTCCTTGCAAAAAATCCCCAAATTGTTTGCTTTTGAAGTCTTAACACATATTGCAAAACAAACAATTTTTCAATAATTGCTAAACAGATTTACGTACTAGATTTGTGTGTGTGTGTGTGAAGAACCCCAAATGACTGACTAGTTGTACATAAAAGTTCTGAAAAAGGCATCTGGGTTCAGGAGGTGTGGGATTTCCACCAGGAGCATGAAATCTTCCAAAATTCATTGACTCTCATTAAATTACTTTTGGTTGTAACACTTAGGTGGGATTCCTTGTTTTGCTCAGGAAGAAAACTGAATCTCTTGAAGTTTAAGCAGTGTGTACATAAGGATGCAGTAAGTTCCTTTCAGAAGTAGGATTCAAGACACCAGACCTGCACATTCAACACAGGGTAAATTCTCAGATGTGGTTTTATACACCTGAGCTCATCACCTAATCCTTGTTCTATGTTTATACACCAGACAGTAGGGCCTAAATTCTGCCCCTCTTTTATTAGTTACGTAAAATTCAGGACTTGACACTTTCCAAGGCAGCAGTGGCTGCAGACATCTGGCATCCCTCTTTATGTTCATATCTTGCCTATGAAAAGCATTATGACAGATCTGAAAACAGAGGCAGTATAACTGTGCATTACCTAGACAATGTGCCAGATGTGCAATTAAGTTTGATGCAGTATTAAACTCCCTATTCATTAATTAACAAAATTGGCTATCTCAGCTATATCCTGCTGAAGAATCATCCAATCAATGCCCCAAAGTGCAGTGATGTTTTGAAACTATTAGCAAAAGTCACTAACAGATAGACATTCATTAAGAGGCCTGTCATGCGACTGAGCATTCAAATATCTCTCATAGCCCTATCAAAATACCGATAGGGCCGTATCTATACAGCAGAATTAAGACAGGACTATAGCCTGAGCTGGAGTACCTGTGCTAATGTAATTTCAACAGCTTCACTAACAACCAAGACAAGTGACAATATTGTCAAGTTTGTGCTGTGGTGTATCCATAGAAGTCTGTAATGCTGCTTTTTGCTGCTGCTTTTTATCTGTTCTAGCAAAACCAAGGTAGGACAGATGTGCCAGCTTCCGCTGCAAACACACACCCTTAACTGTGAGGCATGCACTGAAACATTGATTTCAATGCTGAAAAAAGGCTGTGGGCTGCAGTGAGCTGTGTAATCCAGGAAGGGGAAAGAGGCCAGTTGACAACTCATTTCCTGCTGCCTTTATTACTCTAAAAACTTAATCAATTTATGTGTCTGGATGAGGTTGTTGAAAAGCATAACCTTTTTAAAAGCTACTTTTCTCCCCACTTCAAACTCTTGAATCTGAACAAGTTCCACACACTTCTCTCTAGAAGAACAGCTTTAGGAAAACAAATGGATTCAAGTAGCCCAAGCCAGCACAAGAGTAAGAATTTCCATTTGGTGAATACTACTCAGAAAAAAATAACTTGTTTAATGGGAGAGAAAAGTGGGAGAAAAATTATTCCTTTACAGAAAAATAGTCTGTATACTTTATTTCTCATTAATGGTGGAGCTTTGTGGGCAGAGCAGCACATTATATCTTTGCATTCTGTCTCTCTGTAAACCATGGAACCACGAAATAAATAACATGTATTTGCTTCCTTGAACATCCTCTTCAGTTACACTTTTCCCACTGATCTCTGCTGGAATTACTTCTAATATTCCAAATTTCTGTCGAGACGTCAAACAGCCTCTTCTTCTCCTGGTAGAAAAGAAAGAACTACCACAAAAATATTTTCTTCTATTCCTCCAAAACCATATTTTTTGCATGTGGGATTTGGAAATGACAGTTCACTCTAGCATTTATCTTTGACATGAGTGGGTTCTAGATTTTCAGTACTTTTAAGATTCAGTAATTTGGGAAATAAAAGAGCTAATTGACATTGGTGCCTTGTTAAGATACAGATCTGACAGTGTCTTACGCTGACAAGGTGGAATAGTTTTTTTAGCTGGAGAAAAAAACCTGTGCCTGTGTAATATTTACAGCAGGGTTTTTTCCTGTATTTTTGCCAGATGGGACTGGTGGTATAGAAAAAAAACTTGGGGTGTGTGTGTGTCTGTTGAGGAAAAGCAGAGTGGGTCTGTCATTAGATCCATCACTATTGCCATAGGAGATTCCTACAGCAGATTACTGTAGGAATGGTGACTGGTAAGGCCGTGAGAAACCCTGATGGGATCTTTTAAAGGAAGTGCCAGACTGTCAAGGAGAATTCCCTTGGTCACATATAAATATGACATGAAGCAAATTATTTCTGTATCTAGTCACTGCAATATGCATGTGAATATGAGGTATGGTGTCCCAGGAGAAGCAGGTGCACAAAGTCCTCCCACAGCAAGGTACTTCCTTTGCAGGCACATTGCCTTCCACCTCATGTTTCTGTTACACAATCAGGCCTCCTAGAAAGAGCCTGAAGAAATGTTGTGAAGAAATTATATCACACTGCTGCAAAACACGGTGGGACAGATGAGGATGCCTGGCCCAAGAGTGAGGGGTTGTGCTAATGGGTGAGTAAAAGCCAAGTTTTTCTTCCTGGGAGCCAGGATACCTGGGTTGGCTCAGAGCAACCTGAAGCCTCTTGTACAGTGAAAGTGGTGTATCTCAACCTCGTGCATGGTGGCACTTCCATAACAAGGCAGATGCATCTGATGGGTCTAACTTTTCAGAAAATTTAATGATCACCAAAACCCACCACAAAACATACACACAAAATCCAGAAACCAGCCCAGAAAAATCCAAAAACAAGTCTCACGAGGAGCGGCTGAGGGAGCTGGGGCTGTTCAGTCTGGAGAAGAGGAGGCTGAGGGGGGACCTCATTGCTCTCTACAACTACCTGAAAGACGGTTGTAGTGAGGCAGGTGTTGGTCTCTTCTCCCAAGTAACTAGTGATAGGATGAGAGGCAATGGCCTCAAGTTGTGTCAGTGGAGGTTTAGATTGGATATTAGGAAAAATGTCTTTACTGAAAGAGTTGTCAGGTATTGGAACAGGCTGCCCAGGGAAGTGGTGGAGTCCCCATCCCTGGAGGTGTTTAAAAAATGCGTAGATGTGGCACTTCGGGATATGGTTTAGTAGGCATGGTGGTGTTGGGTGGATGGTTGTACTTGCTGATCTTAGAGGTCTTCTCCAACCTATGATTCTATGATTTGATGAAAAAAGCTCACAGATAGAAGGAATACTTTAAGAGAGATCAGTAAGCTCGAGACTAGTTGACACACACAAGCTGTGGCAGCTTTTGAGAAAGAAAAAAAAAAAGAAACCACGAAAGGAGTAACACTTTCTGTCAAAGATACTAGAAAGAGCTGAGGAATAAGACAAGGCTAAATTCATGGGTTCTAAGTCATACAGAAGAATGCAAAGATATCACTGTGTCATCCCCATCGGCATAAAGGAAAGCCTTTTATTGTACCTGTATGGAAGTGGTGGTTTAGATAAGACTAACCATGAAAGTAGACTGGTTTGTTGCTTTAATACGCCTCTTCCACCTCTTATGTCTAAATGCTTTCATATAAATATGGAGTAAAACACACTTATACTTTGAAATACTGTTGGTCATAATATCTCTGGTTGCATATTCTCAAAGTGAAGCAATAAAGGCACTTGAAACTGCTTGGATTTACCTGGCAAAACAAAGGAAGGATACTCTGTGTGCAGCAGCCAGATCCCAGTCTGAGAGTAGTGTGAAGGCTTTAAGAAGGCTGTCAACAAGGTACCAGAAGCAAGAAGCCAGTATTGGAGCTCTGTAAATGTGGCACAAACACGCTCCCATCTAGAAATAGCTAAGATACCTCACCTATTTTAAAGTATCGTAGACTGAAGGCCTTTTTTAACTTCTTCAGGCTTAAAGAGATTTACTGAAGACTAAGTGTAAATCAGCCTTGCACAATCCCTATGGATGAAGATGAGAAGCTTTTTTTGATGAGTACCATATTGGGATAAGCATGTGAATTATCTTTCAGGTTTTTTTTTTCATTGTCCCCAGGCCTCAGAGAAAGAGCTGAATGAGTGAAATTTGCATAAAAATTTTGAAATGTTGCCCTATTGTTTTCTTAGAGGCTCAGTTTAATGTAGAAAACATCTGCCTGCCTTGGAGTGCTCTGTGGATCATTTGGTTGTTTGAGAAATCCCATTTCACTCTTTTCTCCATTGCCTGGCCTGGAAGCGCTTGATCTTGGTACCTGTCAGCCAAGAGAAAGAAGCAACAGGGGGGAAAGAGAAAGCAAGCAAGCAAGCAAACAAGCAAGGAAGAAAGCGAGAAATCCAGTAAGAAAGCAAGAAAGCAAGGGGGCAAGAAAGAAAAAAAGAAAGAAAGAAAAAGCTATTTTCTGCACCTATCAACACATTTTTTTTCCCCTGGGCATGGGAGTAACCAGAACTTGGCACATTCTGCGTCAGAGCAGTCCTAAGCACTCGTGACAGTATTCAAGGCCAAATGTAACAGAGATAATAATAGATACTAATTAGAGTATTCAGAAAAACTATCTTGATTTCATTGGAGCTATTAGTAATATAAATAGTAGCATAGATCTGCTAGGCCTCATATTAAGGATTGCATCCTCAGTTTGAACACTGGTTTGGAGCAAGGCTTTTCCCCCCAGAATTTTCTTCCTCCCCGAGGAATTCATTCCTCTTTCTGTCTCCCAGTACTTAAATCTAACAGCTCTTTAGGGCTTACAGAACACGCACTAGTTTTGTTTAACATTTACTTAGCAGCTTTTGCATCATTACTTTTCTGTAATTAGAACACCTAGTGGCTATAATGATAGACACTTTATAAGTTAGTGATATAGACAAGTAATTTCCTTTCCACACTCCTAGAAGAACCATACCTTTGCTTTGCTACTTTATGCTGACTGTCTTACTGTGACTCTGAACATACTTTTCCCCATGCCTTGTTTTTTTAAAGAAGGGAAAAATGTGTCCTTATTCTACTACTTGGTTTTTCATTTTTCCCCAAAGCGTACACTTGAAACCAATTTATTCTGCTTTCTGTGGTGATGTTTTCTCTTTTCTATATCTTCCACAAAGGTGTACAAGAAAAATGTTACCACACTTTTCCTTGTAAGCAGCAGAAGAATATTCATCTTTGTTAGAAGAATGTGTTGCAGAAGCTACACTTTCCTTCCAGAATTTTGCATAGGAAAAGGGTACGTTAGAAATTTTCCTCTGGGTTAGAAGGATGGGATTCAGTTACTATAGTATCTAATGCCTTAAGATACTCAAGGGAGTCCTGCCTGCATCTGGGATTCCCATGTCATGTCTTAGATAACCAACAAGATTTCAAACTGCATGGCGCATCTAAGTTTAGGTATCTAAATCATTTCCCAATAGTCCAGATCTGGGACTTATCCTATTACTTTTCTATGATTATATCATCTAGATGTCATGATAAGAGTCACAATAATCACCTAAACATAGGCATATCTTACCCTCTGGGGCACCACGGGGTGTCTGAGGCACCTGTGTAGGCAGGTAGATATGACCCAGGATCTGCAGGACACTTTGCCCTCCAGAGCTGGGAGCAGAAGACAAAGTGAGAGACCGTACGGTATTTAGAACCACAATAGGCACCTACATTTTGGCACTGTGTCCCACCCTTGGAGTCTGTTTTGCTTCTTTATTGTCCATAATAAATCCTGAAACTCTGTGCATGTGCTGTGTGTCTGGAGAGGCTTTGTAATATTTTTCCTCTGTTAATTTTGATTTGTCTTATTTCTTGCAATGCCTTTTTTGTCTCTCCTGTTTCCCCCTCCCCTCTCTCCCACAGTAATTGCAAAGCATTTAATGAGGGACTCCCCAAAGGGAAAAGTGTTGAATTTTTGACATAGACTTTTTTCATCTATGTTTATTAGGCATTGAAATTAAATAAGTGTTATAAAGAATAAACATTTGTTTATAGTTTTAGAACTTTAAAATATTTTTCTTTTGCTGTCAGCACTTTCCTAGCTCATTTCACGCTATGATTTTAAGCTTTTTTACAATCACAGATGCACTTTTATGAGAAGTATAGTCTTTCTTTTAGTCTACCACATGTACTGTATTTCACACATGAAGAAATGAAGTGAGAAGGGGACTGTTACTGTGACACAGCCCAGCCAAGCTACTTGATGTCTCCCACCGGGTCCACGTGAGGCTCCTTGGTCTTCCTCTCTCCCTGCTTGCTTGCTAATAAGCAAACACGGCATTGAGTTTGAAGTACAGGACTTCAACTGATCTTAAAGGGTCTGAGTGCTGAGTGTTAAGAGATCTGCTGTTAAGGGTGTGAAGAGTGCTGCTTACTTCTCTGCCATATGCTTCCCCTGTGACCTTGGGAAGGTCACTCACTTTCTGAATTTCAGAAAAGGCTGTAGGAACTCAAGGTTCAGCCGACAGCAGAAGGTGGCAAAGCTTTTGCTGAACTGCCAGCAGCAAATGAGTCCCTGAGATACCAGATGCAGAAGGGGTCACTGACACTGTCAAAGCTTCAGGTGGCCTTGTGTACCCAGGGTAGGACTAGTCAGGGTGAAGGAAATATTGTATTTATCAGTGCTCTGTCTCCTCCCATTTGCCTGGGGCACTAGAGCCACTGGGAAAATCTCTGTGGCAGGGCAGCATGAGAAACAGTATTCTGGCTTCCCAGGCTTGAGTTAGTCTTTGTGGTGTGGTCTTTCGTGCCGCCTGTACCAAAATAAAAAGGGCTGTTGGCAAAGTGTCCGTAATGAATACTGTGCAGTTTAGATTACTCAAACATCCAGGCGTTAAAAGCCACTCGAGTATAGCAGTGTGTTATTTTAATATGGCCAGGATTAGGTGGCATGATGTGGGAGGTAGTATTACACTTCTGGTTTCTGTTGTAAAGGACTATGTGTTTTTTTATTCTTACAAACATTCACATTTCTTATATTATCCTAAACATGGAACTACTGTCCTTTTCATTGCTTTTTTTTGTTTGGTTTTTTTTTCTTTTCTTTTTTTTTGTTTGATCTTTTTTTTTAATGGAAGATTGGCTAACACACAGTCCCAAATGGTAAAATACAGACTATCCCTTTACCCAGAAAGTAACTTCCCCAGCTTGCAACTCAGGAGAAAATTCTTACCCAGTTATTTTTCTGGTAAATTCAGGTTGACATCCTGTTTAGGTTTGCTGCCCTGTGTATGAGCAACTAGAAGGTGGTCTGTTATCAAATGAGTACAAACCATACACAGCATAGAGAGAGACAGAATTTAGTACGTTAGAGGGAGAAAGAATGTTCTTTTCTACCTCCATGCTGAAAAATATGGATTTGTGCACTCATATTTTAATAAACTACAAAATGAGCATCCAGCCTTGACAGTCCAGAAATGTGCTGGTGGCCTGAGAGTCTGAGGGACAAGAGTGGCATCCTGTAGAAGACACAGGGGGTTGGGTGCCCAAAGGAACTGAAACGCTCTGCCATGAGAGAAAGTTGATGGCACATGTCAACGAGCAGAGCATCTTTTTACATGTGTATTTATCAATATCTTGGAAGTTACGGTGGTTATTTTTTTGGTAAAATCTGTAGGAACTGTGGATATTCTGGAATGAAATATTTGGGCTACAAGGCTTGGCTGCAGGTAGCAGCTCACCCAAAAATGACTGATCAATGTGGCTGCCCTGGGGGTAGACAACTGGGATGAAGAGGTCCCTGAAAGCTCTAGGTAAAGAAGGACAGATAACTGCTTTTTGGCCCCCTTCTCTACTTCAGAGGTTTTATAAAGGCCCTGCACACACTGGGGTGAGACCTGCAGCCTGGCTGCTAGACCAGAGCAGTGAATGTTGCCCAGGAGGCTGCAAAACTTGCTAATGCTCTCGAATATCTGCCTCCTGTGACTGATGAATGATAGCATTTCAGGTGAGCAAGGTGACCATCAAGATTGGCAGCAGCTGTACGGAAACCTCTCTATACACCAGCCTAACCATAGCATAGTTTGTTGCGTCCCAGAAGCTTGATGCACCCCATAGGGACAACAAACTGTGAACAAGGTGCAGCTGAAGACAGTGACAAGCTGTGGTAGTTAATAGGAGAAGGATTTGATTTAAAGAACAGTTTTGGGGCCAACTCATAATGTATTGTATTTTCCTTTCCTCTCT